>Reba_p2__coassemble_8250_pt1 | contig 2513 bp, 4 predicted proteins | sample Reba_p2__metabat2_low_PE_025 | metagenome-assembled genome bin Reba_p2 | reverse complement strand
TATTTTCTCTAAAAATCAATTATTAGTCCTTTTGATACTAAATGCTAATAAATGATGCATTTTATAAATAGGCCTTTATTTCACAGAGGTTTTACAGTATAATTGTATTTGTATAAGTTTAGTAACTTTTAAAATTGTACAAAGGATGTGGCAAATTGAAGCCTTATATTAAACAAGAACTGGAAGCCTGCAGCTTCTTCTCTAAAATGTTCAGCGGTAAACCTACTGAAAATGCTTGGAAGGAAATTAATAATATTTTAGCAGACGCTCAAACTGCTCAAGAGCTGACCTCTGACAAGGTTAAAGCAGCTCTGAAAAGCTGGGGCGCTAAATTTGATGAACAAAGCCTTAACCAACGTAGTGGAATTTATCGCAAGCTAGCAGACGTTATCTATACTGAAGCCATGACTACTGACGATGCATTATTTGCACAAGGCAAACATTTAGCTGAGGTATTAGAACTACCTCCACACTTAGTAAAAATGGCAGATAAGGGTGCTAAAACAGCTGCTTATTTTGTTCGTTGCCGTGCTATTTTAGAAGGTACCGAAAAGCTTACCATTAACGAAATCAATGCCATCTTTGGCTACGATTACGAGGATGGACTTTCTGTACGTAAACAAGTATTCCAAGATTATTTTAATCTTAAATTTGAAGAAATTAGCTCTACTCGCCGCTATACTCCTGAACAAGAGGCTGAACTCCGCAGCGACTGCGAAAAGCTAGATGTTCCCTACGAGTTTAAAAATAATATTGAAAATGCCTTAGACCAATACCGTAGCCTGTGGAATGCAGAAAACCATGATGTTCAACCTATGGAAGTAAACATCCCCTTGGAAAAAGGCGAAAAATGCTTAGTATATGCAAACTGTGGTCTTTGTGAGCATAAGGTAATTGAAACAGAGGATAACTATTACGAGCTTACCCGTAAGTTCCGTATAGATGAAACGGTATCATTCCAAGGTGACCATATTCAGCATCCCACAATTAAAGAAGAAACCAACGTACTTTTAGAGCTTGGCTATTTCTTCCTGACTACTGAGCGTATCATTTACTTAGGTCAAAAACTTACTAAAGCAGTTGCATTATCCGATATTACCGGAGCCGACTTTGACGGTATGAATATGGTTACATATCACACTAAAAATGGTGATGTTATGTTTAAATACTCGGATGAGTCTGCAGAAGTCCTTTATATCATCTTTAATAGAGTAATAAAAGGCGATGTAAAAATTAAATAAAAGCACCAGCTTATAAAAAACTATCGGTTTGAAACGCGTCCGTACACAAAGGCTATTTTGTGTACGGGCTTTTTTTGTACCTTTATATTATCAATACAAGCTATAACTACGTTAGATTAGCTTTACACTAATAAATCATTTTTAGGAGTTTAATTAATATTGAAAACAAATTCTATCAAAAGTGATTTTATTCGTTACGTTTCTCAAAATATCTTAGGACAAATGGCCTATTCCTGCTATACCCTAGCAGATACCTTCTTTATTGCAGCAAGCCTTGGCGCTAATGGATTAGCTGCACTTAATTTAGCCTTTCCTGTATTTTGCCTTTTAAACGGCATTGGTCTAATGATAGGCATGGGTGGCGGCGTGCGTTATTCCATCGCCAAAGGCAGAAGAGATATTGATACAGCCAATAAAATCTTTACTAATACTTTTTATTTGACACTTCTTTTTTCCACTATTTTGCAGCAGCAGGATTATTTTCTTCAGAAGAGCTTGCCGTTGCACTTGGCAGTAATCAAGATATATTTACTATGACTCATACATATCTGAAGATACTGCTGCTTTTTGCTCCAGCTTTCATATTAAACAATCTATTACATTGCTTCATACGAGACGACGGTAATCCAACGCTTTCCATGATTGCTATGATTACAGGTAGTGTTGCTAATATAGTTTTAGACTATATCTTTATCTTTCCTATGCAAGTGTACTTAAATATGCTATGATAGCTGTTATTCTTTTATCAACAGCTATCTACTCCACAATATATTTTGGTGCAGAACAGCTAGTATGCATCTTTAATGGTGAGGGTAATATAGTGCTGCAAGGACTTGCTGTTGATGGTATCAAGCTATATTTTATAGCTACACCATTTATTGGCTTCAATATCGTTATGGCTACCTACTTTACCTCTATAGAAGGACCACGTCCTGCACAGATTATTACCCTGCTACGCGGTTTATTCGTTCTTGTACCTACATCATATTTGCTTTCTCATTTATTTAAAATGACGGGTGTGTGGTATGCTTATCCTGTAACGGAAGCTCTAGTAGCTATTATAGGATGTGGATTATACGCCTTCACAAATAAATTTTAAAAAGTTTAAACAAAAGCCTGCAAATATTTTTGTTTGTGATATGTACCCTCTTTACTGGACAAAACCAGTAAGGAGGGTATTTTTATGCGCTACTCTTATGAGTACAAAAGAAACTGTATCGAATTGTATCGACAAGGAAAATGGCCAGAAACACCAAAAGGAATTAAGGAACG
>Reba_p2__coassemble_5563_pt1 | contig 3544 bp, 5 predicted proteins | sample Reba_p2__metabat2_low_PE_025 | metagenome-assembled genome bin Reba_p2 | reverse complement strand
AAATAGTATAAGTCACTCGATATTTTTATCAACTATATATTTTTTACATGGAAAAGATTTTCAAAATTACTTTGTTATTATCGATAACTTACTACATAGATATGTACAGGCTCTTACAAGGCGTATGAGCTATTTTATTATTCAATGCTATACAATCTACCTAAATACAAAAAAGTCCGCTCATAACTCAAACTAACAAGCTACAAGCGGATTTTCAAGTGGATTATATTAGTTATTTATCAAAAACTGTATATACACTGAATTGCATATCAACAAAAGGTACATCTGATTGTTCCTGTTGATTTTTCAACACCTTTAAAGCGTGGATAACTCCATCAATGTTATTACATTCAAGTTTAGTACCATAAAGTTCGCCATTTTTCACAGAATAATTGATTTCAACATTATACATAGTAAATTTCTCCTTTTTAATAAATAATAAATGTACTGGTGAAAATTAGTAATACTGCCAACGTGTATTATCAAGAGGATTGTATTTTTCATTCTGAATTTTTAATTCACTGATATTCAAGTCTACATATAAACGTGTGATACTTATATCCTCATGTCCTAAAATACGTTGTAAGCTAAACAAATCACCGCCATTAAGTAAAAACATCTTAGCAAACGTATGCCTAAAAGTATGTGCTGATACCCTAGTTGACCATGATTTTTTACTATTTTTCAAAGTCATAAAAATTGCACTTACTCCGCCTTTACTCAAAGGTCTACCATACCTATTTATAAATAGTTTGATACTATTATCATATTTATGTTCAGCTAAATATTCTTTACGCTTTCTGTTATAAGACAAAATAATTCGTTGTAAATTATAGCCAATAGGTATTATACGTTCTTTACTCCCCTTACCATAAATTTTTAGGCTATTATCTCCCCAATCAAAGTCATTTAACTGAATATTGACTAGTTCACTTTTTCTAATGCCTGTACCAAATAACACGTTCATAATGGTGTAATTACGATAACCAATAAAATCGGTTTTATCAAATGAGCTCATAATGTCCTTTATATCGTTTTTGCTAAAAGAATATATGATTTTCTTTGTTACCTTTGGTCTGCTCATTCTTTCCATGGGGTTACAATCAATTATACCAATATCCGTCAGACAATTAAAAAACGCTTTAAGAACTATAAATTTATCCTTAACAGTAATAGAACTATACTTACCATTTATTGAATTCATAAAGTCTATAATGATAAATTGATTAATCTGATTAATACTAACTATATTCCGTTTATCGCAAAAATCAAAGAAAGTTTTTAGGCAATATTCGTAATTATGCAGTGTTTGAATACTTAGGTTTTTAGCGTTACACTTTTTTAAATAAATGTCCCTACATTCGGATAAATTCACTTCTTTTTCCCCCTTTATCAACACTAAACCACTTGTAAAAGTATACTTCAAACTAATACAAATAACTTTAACTACTATGTCTAGTATGTTGATAAAAGAAAAAGGATACACTAGAAAAACATCTAGTATATCCTTACAGTTGATTTTTATTCATTTTGCTTAATTGAAAAATTTAACATACTATTCAATTTAAGCCATTTTAAGCATTTAATTATAATTAACTAAATACATTGCATATTGATAGATTTTATATTTTGCACTTCCTAAGTCTAGTGCGTCTGCCAGTTCCGCCACACTCGCATATATTCATCGCAGAAAAAGCCCTTAAAACAAGGAGTTTTTAAGCATTTCTACAATAAAATCAATATAAAATTATGAGATATTACTCCGCACTATATACGTGGTCTAGTGCGTCTGATATGTATCATAACCTAAAGTCTAGTACGTGTCAAGCTATGTTTACAAATATTTTAGCCCTTTCAAAACAAGGGACTCCCTTTAATACTACAATGCTGCAAGATTTTAAAAGTCTATTAATACAGCTCTACAGTACCATCAAAGCCTTCCCAACGCTGTTGGATTAACATACGCTTGTAAGGATTCCATCCGTCATCTGTATTCACCCATTCCTGCTGACCCTGTTCGTTATAGTCTAAAATTTGCTCACTAGAAAAATGCCATTGACCATTTTGGTACAGATATAAATAACGATAATGGTTAGGATGACCTTCTTCTGTTAAGTTCATAGCACGCTCTGCTTCTTCCTTAGTTTTAAACTCACCATAAGGATTTTCAGGAGAGCAATAATAAATAGTTCTATTAGCAAGCTCTATAACACCAACATAGGGTGTGACAGCATTTTTGTAGAGGATACACATCATAACCTGCCTTAAAGCTATTGTAGCCCATTTTCAGCCAACCACCGCTAGTACCATCAGCAAAGTAAACGTCCTCAAAATATACTACTGCATAATCTCCCCTATTATAGCTGTTATCCAAATCCTGTATGATAGTTATAGCCAAGCTTTCAAAGCTACTTCTTGCCTTTTGCTCATTGGCAAAGGCAAAGGAACATAAAGAACACAACAGCATCACTAAAGCTAATAATTTTTTCACATTATCACCTCATAAACAGTTCCTACTAAATACTCTAAGCTCTACAATTATTCCCCAGATAATATAGTGTACAAAGCATTAATCGTCGTTATGATGTCTTCTATGATGAGGTCTTTCACAATCATCATCGTCACACCAATCATCATGATGTCTACGATGATGACGGCGCTCATAGCGATCATCGTCATCATTATCTGTTATATCTTCGATTACATCTTCTACAGCATCACTACCATCATCTACAATGTCATCAATTACATCTTCAACAGCATCGCCACCATCTTCAAGAACATCCTCAACTGCATCACTGCCGTCTTCAACCACATCCTCTAAAATATCTTCCACTGCACTATCGTAATGAAGCATTCTAGCATCTGCTTTATGCGGATTTAATGCGGAAAATGCACATTGCACAAAAACAGCACACAACAATATAGTTAAAAGTTTACGCATAATATCACCTTATTCTCTAATATTTTTTATTAGATTAATTATAGCATAAGTACCCTATAAAGCCAAAGCTCACCTTATTTTCAACAATTATCTAATCAAAACAAAAAACTATGAAATAAGCTCCACCACTAGGCTACTACAGCATCTGATACAATATCCATTTACATAGAAAAAATCTATTTTCCATTGTATATCGCTTATCATTGCTTTTTCATATAACAGAGAACAAAAAACAAAAACCGTCTACAAAAAATGTAGACGGTCAATTTCAATTGGTGATCCACCCGCGACTCGAACGCGGGACACCCTGATTAAAAGTCAGGTGCTCTACCGACTGAGCTAGTGGATCACTTGGCTGGGGCGGCTGGACTCGAACCAACGCATGCGGGAGTCAAAGTCCCGTGCCTTACCGACTTGGCTACGCCCCAATATGTTTTTAAGCTCAACAGCTTAGCAACAGATTTGATTATACAACATGATACAGATATCGTCAAGCCTTTTTGTAAAAATAAAAACGTCTGTATAAATACAGACGCTTAATTTCGATTGGTGATCCACCCGCGACTCGAACGCGGGACACCCTGATTAAAAGTCAGGTGC
>Reba_p2__coassemble_5447_pt1 | contig 3617 bp, 3 predicted proteins | sample Reba_p2__metabat2_low_PE_025 | metagenome-assembled genome bin Reba_p2 | reverse complement strand
GTATTTATATTGGAATGATTTTCTTAAAGATGTTACTTAAATAAGTAATTAAGGAAATCAAAATGATTTATTTTGGAGGGGTTCATATGGATGAAACTAAAGTTGTTCCTAAAAAGACTTTGATGGATAGGTTTTTGAACACTGTCGAGGCAGCTGGTAATAAACTTCCTGATCCAGCTACATTATTTGTTTTGTTGGCAATATTCGTATTGGTGTTGTCAGCTATTTTTGGTAGTATGGGATTGTCTGCAGAACATCCGGGAACACATAAGGTAATCAAGGTAGTTAATCTACTAACTGTAGATGGTTTTAGAATGATTTGGAGTAAAGCAGTTTCTAATTTTTCTGGTTTTGCTCCTCTGGGTATGGTACTAGTTTGTGTTATTGGTGCTGGCGTCGCAGAAAAAAGTGGATTTTTAGCAGCCTTTATGCAAAAGGTTCTTGGTAGTGCTGCACCAGCTTTAGTAACATTTACGATTATTTTTGTTGGTATTAACGGTAACGTGGCTGGTGATGCGGCATTCGTAGTTTTACCTGCGGTTGCAGGTGTTATTTTCTTAGGAATGGGACGTCATCCGCTTTTAGGTGTATTTTGTGGTTATGCCAGTGTTGCGGCTGGTTTTTGTGCTAACATAATGAGCTGTAAAGCTTTATGGAGAAGAAGCTTTAGCTCCTATGAAGCAGAAAATGGGTGCAGAGGATTTTTCTGTATATTTAGACAAGGTTCCAGGAGTTTATGGCTTTTTAGGTGCACGCAATGAAAGCAAGGGCTTGTGTTGCGTTCATCATCACCCTAGCTTTGATGTAGATGAGGATGTATTTCCGGATGGGACTGCAGTTTACACGCAGTTTGCTCTAGATTATTTACTTGCAAATAAAGATTAGATTATGGTTGAGATACCCTTTCTGTTTAATAATACAGGAAGGGTATTTTATTTAGAGAATATGGGTAATAAAAGAGGCAATGTTTTTGAGCTTTGTTTAGTGGTTTATGAAAGTGTATATCTAAAAAAATACGGCTATCAGTCTAGTGTGGACTGATAGCCGCAGCGTAATACTTGGTCAAGATTTACTTTTGTAGGATGAATTTATTAGTATTTAATACTTTTCTAATTCTTTTTATTTTGTAACACAGTAGTCATTTGATTATGATAATTGACAAGAGCTTAAAGCACTTTACTTTTCTACAGAGGGGGCATTGCTAAGCTTGAGGATAATAGCAATGACAAGACTTAATACAAAACAGCCAGAGAAGAAGTAAAGAGTGATGCTGTAGCTATGTGTGCGTTCATAAATAAGGGATAAAAGTAAGGGGCCAGCAATGCCAGCAAGACCCCAGGCTGTAAGAATACGTCCGTGGATGGCACTAAGCTGTTTGGTACCGAATAGGTCGCTCAGGTATGCAGGCATGCAAGAGAAGCCGCCGCCATAACAAGTGATGATAATAAAGATAAGCACTTGGAACCAGAAGCTGTCAGTTACGTCTGCCAACATATAAAAGGCAACGATTTCAATTAAAAAGAATACAACATAGGTGTTTTTACGACCAATATAGTCAGAGATTGTGGACCAGAAAATGCGACCACCACCATTTAGGAGACCGATGATACCAACCATGGAGGCAGCAGCTAGAGGAGACATTTTAATAACCTCTTGCGCCATTGGAGAAGCAACTGCTAAAAGGCCGATGCCGCAGGTAATGTTGGTAAAGAAAATCCACCATAATGCGTAAAAATGCCAGCTTTTCATAGCTTGACTAACAGTAAATTGAGTAGGCTGGTCTTGAGAAATAGCTGCCTTGTGCTTACCTGAACCAAGGTCCTTGTCTGCAGGCATTTTGGGCGGCTCAAGATAAAGTGCAGAGGAAACCATAACTACAGCATACACGCAGCCTAGGATAATAAAGTTTTGGATAAGGCCATACTTTGCAATGAGAATTTGCATAACAGGACCAGCGATAAGACTGGCAAAGCCGAAACCCATAATTGCTAAGCCTGTTGCTAAGCCGCGGTTATTTGGAAACCATTTTACTAAAGTGGAAACAGGAGTTATATAACCAGTTCCTAAGCCGATACCGCCAATAACGCCATAGGACAGGTACAAAAGCCATAGGCTGTGCTGCTGTAAGGCATAGGCAGTACCAAGCATACCGCTGGTAAAAAACGCAGCAGCTACAAGACCACTGCGGCGGGGGCCAAAGCGTTCTACGTAGCTGCCTAAAAAACCAGCAGACAGACCTAGAAACAGAATGGCCAGAGAAAAGGTCCAGGTGACCTCTTTAAGAGTAAAGCCCATAGCTTCCATAATGGGCTTCGTCAGTACGCTCCAGGCGTACACACTGCCAATACTGATGTGGATACCAATTGCGGCTAAAACGATAAGCCATTTGTTTTTTGTTTGCTGCATTGTGAAAACCTCTTTTCGTGACAAATAATGACAAATGAATATCATAGCATTTGCCGCCAAAACAAAAAACGCCCGGGCGCAAATGCTTGCCCAGACGGTCGGCTGAATCACAATGCAGTCCATGTGGTTAAATCCACTAATCCGTCAGTCCTGCATTGCTCTATGTGATTGTAGCTCCATTATAACCTATAATTGTATTTTGTCAAATGGTTTTTTAGTGAATTTGGACGTTTTAATTTTACGACAATACAATCATTAGAAAGACAGGTTGTCGAAGAAGGATTATTTGCTGCCTTAAAATTTTAAAGTAATATGCACTGCACATTTATGACACAATGATTTTACGTGTAGTTGAGGGTGGAGTGTGATAAAATAATAATATTAGATATTTTTGTTTAGCGCAAGAATTAAGCTATTTTGGCTTTTCTATATATTTGTTTTCCTAAAGGAGGAATAATTTATGCACATTACTTTTGAAGAGATTTCAAAAAACGAAACGATTCGTACTTATATTAAAAAGGCAGATGAATCTTTACTTGCTCTTGGTTATACCGAGCACAGCTTTCCACATGTTACCCGTGTTGCTATTACTGCACGCATGATTTTGGAAAAGCTTGGTTATCCTGCTCGTGATGCAGAGCTAGCTGCAATTGCTGGCTATATGCACGACATTGGCAATGTCATTAACCGCATTGACCATGCGCAAAGTGGCGCAGTTATGGCATTCCGTATTTTGGACCAGATGCACTGTGATACTGAAGAGATTGCTACGATTATTACTGCAATTGGTAACCATGATGAAAATACAGCTTTCCCTGTAAATCCTGTTGCTGCTGCTCTAATCATTGCTGATAAATGCGATGTGCGCTATACTCGTGTACGCGATAAATCTACCATTGGCTTTGATATTCATGATAGAGTAAATTATGCTGTAAAGAAATCAACTGTTATTGTTGATGCAGCACAAAAAACAATCTGTCTTGACCTAAATATCGATACAACTGTATGTAATGTTTTGGAGTATTTTGAGATTTTTATTGGACGTATGCTGCTTTGCCAAAAGGCTGCAGCTAAGCTGGATACAACCTTCCGTTTGATGATTAACGGTCAGCAGGTTATGTAAAATAGTGCTTACAATAATACTTTAAGCAGCATTAATTTGCCTTGCAATTAGTAGGATGAATTGATGCTGATAAATGTAATAATTAGAC
>Reba_p2__coassemble_2907_pt1 | contig 6326 bp, 6 predicted proteins | sample Reba_p2__metabat2_low_PE_025 | metagenome-assembled genome bin Reba_p2 | reverse complement strand
GGGTGGATTAATAAAACATATCTTCATAAAAAATCACCATTCCATTCTATTTTAGATTTCTGTATTTTAATAAGCCATTAATAACGTACCAAACCATATAGTAAGAAGTTTCGAATACATTAAGTCCAATATACCTATAAGTATTCCAATTCATTTTAGCAGCTTTTATCTTATTACCCGACTTAGAATTTGCTGAAAGACGATAAATTAATAACGGTTCATCAATACCGTATGCTATTTTACCCAAGCGTAATATTTGCAGCCAACATGCAAAATCTTCATGCATATAATCTCCAATAGCTTCAAATTTACTCATCAAATCTTTTTTTACCAAAACTGATGAATTAGAGATCAGGTTCTGCTTCAATAATTTTTTATAATCTATTTCACTAGGAACATGCAAATTCCATTGTATCTCTTTTCCGTCCTCATGAATAAAGGAAGAACCTGTAAATAATATTTCTGCACCAGTTTTTTGCTGTAAAATTACCTGCTTCTCTAATTTATCTTCTCGCCATATATCATCACTATCCAAAACAGCAATCCACATACCATTTGAAGTAATCAAGCCATTGTGTCTAGTCTGAGATGCTCCACTATTTTTTTCATTAGAAATTAACTTAATGCGTTTATCTTCATTCATAAACTCCTTAACAATTTCTTCTGTACAATCCTTGGAACAATCATTTACAACGATTAGTTCCCAATTTCTATATGTCTGATTTATAACAGAGCTAATAGCTGCACCAATAGTCTTTTCTGCATTGTAAGCAGCCATAATAATACTTATCAAGCCAATTTTATTATTCATATAATCCCTTCTACACGCCGTATACTATTTTCCCATAGCTGTCTCTTGTCCTACTGCAACCCCCTCAGTACTTTCAGGAACAAAAAGAATCTTAATAGTCGCAAAAATAATTTTTAAATCCTCAATAAAGCTTGGCTTAGAAATATACATCAAGTCCATTTGCAGCTTGTCATAAGGAGTGGTGTTATATTTACCATACACCTGGGCATAACCAGTCAAGCCTGCCTTAGCCTGTAAACGCAGTGCAAACTCCGGCATGGTTTGGCAGTATTGCTCTGCAATCTCTGGACGCTCCGGTCTAGGGCCAACAACACTCATTGATCCGCCAATAATATTCAAAAGCTGTGGCAGCTCATCAATGCGCACCTTACGGATAAACTGTCCCACAGGAGTAATTCTAGAATCGTTAGCACCAGTAGAAAGTCTGGCAACGCCATCCTTTTCAGCATCTACTCGCATAGAACGGAATTTTAATACCTCAAAGGTTTTACCATTTTTGGTAAGTCTAGTTTGTGTATAAAATACAGGGCCACCATCAGTAAACTTAATGGCAACTGCTGTTATAAGCATAATTGGAGAAACTAAAAGAAGCACAATGCCAGAAGACACAATATCAAATACTCTTTTAGCCATTACATATAAAGGAGATGGACGATATCTACGTACCATCAGCATAGGCAAATGGAACATATGCATTTGCATAGCACCACTCATCAGTACGTCGCCAATGCGAGGAACCATAAATACCTGAATATCGTTGGCAATACAATATTTCAAAATAATATTGCGTTCATGACTATGGATACCACTCAAAAACACCATGCGCATCTTTTTAAGCAAATCTAAATTATTTAAGCACTCATCCACTTGAAAGGAAAAACGAACATTAAACTTTTTAGTCATACCATAGGACTTAATCAGCTTGTCCATGCCCTCACGTTCATCATAAATAATAGCAGTATCCTGAGGTTTTACTAATGCATAGTAGGCAATATGTGCTAGCCAGCACCATGTTACGGAGATAACACACTGAGCGGCAAAAGCTACAAGCATCGGGACTACATCAGGCAGCCTTAACATAAGCAAGGTAACAATAACGTACAAAATACCATTAGCCATTACTAAAGCCAATACCTGACTATACACCATTTCAGAAATTCTACTAAAGGAAATTAAAAAGGCATCATATACCTTGCCAAAGGCAAAGTAAGCAAACAAAAACAATAAGGTTATAATAACACTTTCGGTATGACTTTCTCTTAATGCCAAATTTTCGGCATAATATGTGTCCCAGCAATATGCAAAGGGAATAGTCATTAAAACAATATTAAGAAGTTTTACAAGCAATAATAACGCATCATATCGTAATTTATCCACAAAACCCACCACTTTCAACAAACAATACTTTCTCTTTATTCACAAGCTTCTCTTTATTGTGTACTTGCAATAAATAATCATTGTAGAGCAAACCCACAGTATAACCCTTAAAGCAATATAATCCTGGACAGCTCCAACTTTAAAGCGACTGCCAGGATTATATAATTAAGCCTTAACTTAAACGCTACTACCTATCCATAATACCTAGCCACATCAAATTTCACAATCAACCCAATATTAAATTTCAATCCATTAATTTTCATCATGACCGTAGTAATAGTAATAGCCATAGCTATGACTATGTGCTACATCCACTTTGTTCAGGACTGCACCCAAAATACGCGCACCGCCCTTTTCTAACCTGGCCTTGGCTTCTTTAGCATTAGCAGGACTAGTAGAGCCGGAAGCAATTATAAGAATTACACCGTCAACAATACCACCTACTACCGCAGCATCTGTTACAGGCAATACCGGTGGTGTATCAACTAGCACATAATCAAAGCTTTCTTCAACAGCTTTTAAAATATCAATCATTACCTGACTACCCAAAATCTCGGACGGATTTGGTGCTATAGGACCAGCAGTAAGAACATAGAGATTATCAACCTCTGTCTGCTGTACATAACTCATTACGTTATCCCTAGCGCTAATACAGTCGCTCAAGCCATGATTAGATACCTGAAAAATTTTATGCTGAGTCGGATCACGCATATCGCAATCAACAACAAGAACCCTGTTGCCAGACTGAGCCATTACAGCAGCTAAATTGGAAATAGTTGTACTTTTGCCTTCGTTAGGCTCAGAACTAGTTAACATAATTGTTTTAAGTTCCTTGCCACTTACATTAGCAAACTTAATATTTGTTCTAATAGTTCTATATGCTTCAGATACAGGAGATTTGGGATCTTTATTAGCTATTAAATTTATTGTTTCCATACTGCCCTCCAAATTTTCTGCCAAATACTAAGGTTTGCAACCTCTTCGGCCTCTTTAAGGGATTCACTACTAGGAATTTGACCTAATACAGGCAAACCAAGATAATTTTCTACATCCTCACTGGTCTTAACAGTGCGGTTCATAAGCTCTCTTGCAATTACAAAGCCACTAGAACCTAAAATACCAAGTAAGAACGCCAATACTAATGTTTTACTTCTACTAGGAGCCACTCTTCTATCTGGCAAAGTTGGTTCATCTACAACCTGTACCTCTGTAGATACTGCTACTTCAGCAACCTTTGCTTCTTCCAAACGTTTAGCAAGCATTACATAAATTTCTTGAGAAACAGTAACGTCACGAAGTAAAGTTAAATATTCTTGCTCAACCTCGGATAATGTTGCTACATCATTATTATATTTGTTTTCTAAAGCCTTAACAGCCTGCAAATTACTTTGAGCAACACTAATTTCAGCCTCGCTCTTAAACATATCTGCCAATAATCCTTGGTGTACTGGGTTGCTAGACGGAACCATCATCTCTGCTACACGTTTGAACTCTGCATCCATTGTCTTGCGCATATTAGCAATCTCTTTGTTAACTTCAATCACTCTAGGATGCTTATCAGTATATTTATCAAGATAGCTTACTCGTTCAGCTTCTAATTCTGCTAATTTGGCTTGCATTCCACTAATGGTAGCATTATCTGCAATGCTAGCAGTGTTATTTTGCAGCTGAGCTTTTACTGCATTATTACGTGCACGTGCAGCTTCCAAAGCTACTTGATTTTCTGCACGCAGCTTATCTGCCAAGGTCAACTTTTCAGCAGCCAACTGAACTTGGCTTTCCGGAGCCAAAAGCTTATGTTCTTTTTTAAATTCTGTTAACACGCTTTCAGCAGCTTGCAGTTCTTCTTTAGAAGTATTAACACGCTCTTCTATAAATTGACGAGTTGTTTTTTGTTCACCTCGTTCCAACTCTGTTAAACGGTTTAAAAAACCTTCTACTAATAGCTTATTGCCCTTTTGTGCATCTTCAGCAGTATTAGCCTTAAAGGTCACCTTCATAATTTCGGTGTCCTTTAAGGGCACAGTAATAATACGACCTTTGACAAAACCATCATAAACTGCATTGGTATTTACTTTCTTATCGCCATCCTTGCTAGTGGCCTCAATTACCGGCACCACAACACTACGACTTTTGAGGATTTCTGCATAAGTGCTCATCAGCTGCTTAGAAGCCATGGGGTTACCAGTTGGCAAAGCTTCCAAAATAGAACTGCCTAATCCTTTAGGTTGTTTAACACGCAGCAGTGCAGTTGATTCGTATGTAGGGGGAACAACAATTAGGTATACAACTGCGGCAGCAACACAGCCTATTGTAACTTTACGGATGGTTGCAGTATTTTTTTTCAATACGTTCCACAAGTCACGTAAATCTATAGTAATTTCCTGTTCTTCCACTTTATTTCTCCTTACTCATTCTCATTTTGCTTAACTTCACTAGCCATGTAAATACCACTTAAGAACGGCATAATATCTCTAGCAAAGGTAATCTTGCCATTGCTGGTCAGATAAACACAATCGCCCTCATTTAGGACAACATTTTGAGAACGATCACCCTTTTTGAAAAGGTCATTTAAATTAACCTTTAAAAATGCCTCCTGCTCACCTCTACGGATAACAAAGACCTTCTTTTTAGCAGACATCTCAGTAAAACCGCCAGCTGCAGCAATAGCGTCCAACAAATTATGGCTTTTTTCCAAATCATACATGCCCTGCTTATTAATTTCGCCAAGGACATATACTCTAGTGGTACCAAGCTTAACAATGTTAATGGTTACCATAGGATTAACAATATATTCGCTTAATCTAGTAGTAAGCTCTTCTACAACCTGTTTTACAGTTTTACCTTTTACATCAACATCACCAATTAAAGGCACAGTAAAAAAGCCATCAGGTCTAACAATATATGGGGTAAGATTTTGACCTGGTTTAGAGCTTAAATCGTCATGACCATAAACAGTCAGCTGCAGCTGATCACCAGCACACATGTAGTAATTATTATCAACCGCTACAGGCATTGCCTTCGCAGCATCAGCATAAACCGCGTTGCTAAAAACCATGCTTCCTGCCAAGGCTGCTGCTAAAATAAACTTTTTCATTTTTCTCTCCTTACTAACATCATTTTATCCAAAAAGCCTGCTCCAAAAGCCTTGCTTTTTTTCGTTTGTACTAAATTGCTTAGGGACACTAAATGACAAAATTTCATCTGCCAACATTTTTTGTGGATTATCCTCACAAATTTCTTTAGCTTTAGCATTACCAACTATTTCTATAAGCCTATCTCGTGAAGCAGATAAATCTGTATTACGTACGTCAATTCTATGAGCATCGCTACCAATAAAATGGACACAATTATTTTTAAGCAGCTGTTCTGCACTGGTTTGAGCACTTTTACCAAATTTACCTAAAAGACTAGTACCATTAATTTGTACTAAAACTCCTGCTTGCATCCATTTTAGCAAACGCCGCGGTTTTTCCATTAAAAGCTTGTAGCGCTCTGCATGGGCCAAAATAGGAGTAATACCCTTTAATTGCAATTCATACCAAAAATCTTCCGCATAGGGCGGAATACTCATGGCAGGCAGCTCCACTAAAAGATAACGGCTGTTGTTAATACAAAAATCTCTTTTATCTTTACCAAATAACTGTAGCATATCCCAATTCATTTCTAGCTCACAGCCAGGATAAATATCCAACTTTAAATTTTCTTCTGCTACAATTTCTTGCAAAATATTTACACCCTGTAAAATAACATCCCAAGACGGATGATTATTTAACTCTATTACATGAGGAGTTGCTACAATATGACGTGTGCCTGACTCTGCGGCTAACTGTAGCATTCTTCTTGATGAATCAATATCTGGCGAACCATCATCAATACCATATATAATATGAGAATGTATATCGTACATAAAACCTAACCCTTCTGCGAATTATAAGCTATTTATATTTACTTATACAAATTATAGCACTTTAGTCCCCCCCCACAAGACAAAATTTCTTTCTGTAGGTTAGTTAAATGCTATATTACTAATAGACTTATCGTAATAATAACTTAACTTCAAATTACATTTTAGGATATTTCTGTTAAATCGTAATCTATATTAAAATGAATATATCCCTAGAAGCCGATATTAACA
>Reba_p2__coassemble_1696_pt1 | contig 10419 bp, 11 predicted proteins | sample Reba_p2__metabat2_low_PE_025 | metagenome-assembled genome bin Reba_p2 | reverse complement strand
CTACTAGCCAAAAAGACTCATATACTTTCCCCTATATAATATCACCTATGCTAAAAGAGCATCTAATAAAATTAAAAATCAGCCCCATAACATACTACAGTTATAAGGCTGATGTATTGCAGCTTATATATTATTTTTTTGGAGTAATAGCTAAAACGCGCGCAGGCATACCATTAGCATTTTCAAATCTAGGCCAACCTACAAAGATAATAGCACCGGCAGGAGCAACCTTATCAAGATTATTCATAACCTCAACCTGCACCTTGCCTTTAGCCAATACATAGCGCTCACAAGCCAAATCCCCAACAGCAGCAGCTAAAGCGGAAGCATCAGTATCAAGAGTTTCATGACCATTAGCAGCAGCATTACGCTCCTCATAAATGTACTTTAACGCCTCTAGGGACCAACCAGGAAAGTTTTCACTGCCATCATCAGCAATACCACTAATAGCATTCATATCAGGCCAAAACTTAGCCCAACCAGTGTGCAAAGCCACAAAAGCACCATCAGGAATATTACCATACTTAGCCTCATATTCCTTAATATCTTCCACTGTAACAGCATATAAAGGATTTTCAGCAACCTTGGCAGTAACGTCAACAACGCATAAAGGATACAGCATATTATCTACGCCAAAGGACTCAGACATAGGCGCACCCTTGATAAAATGACCAGGAAAATCAATATGAGTGCCAAATTGACCAGGAAACTTGAAAGTCTGAATTTCGCATTCCAGCATGGGAGTACCCCAATTATAGCAAACCTTGCCAAGCTCCAAATTGCCATCAGGCACACCGCCCCAATAAGGGCTATCGTTATTCAAGGAGTGGGATAAATCCACCAGCTCATATTCAGGAGACTGCAGCTCCTTTAAAACATTCCATAATTTATAGCTCATAAACTCACCTCTTCCTTTACAGATTTACTGTAAAGCTTTTTCATTTAATTTTCCTGTAAATAATTCTACCATTAAGATGGACATTTGTAAATAAGATATTAGTTTATAATCGTTAATACCCCTTCTAACCTACAAGAATGTATTCATTTGTACATTTTAGCTATTATTATACAGAACTATAACTACAAAGAAAGAACGCCGCAGCCGAAGCAGCGACGCTCTTAAGATTGGGATGAACTATTTAGTTTTCAATTAGAAGCTATAGCGAACGCCGGCGTTCCATTGCCACGGGGTTTCTAAATCACCGCCAAAGGTTTTCATAACATCAGCATAAATGTAGCTTGCCTTAGAAACCTTGTAGCTTACGCCAATACCAGCCTCATACCAGGTTTTTCCCAAATCTTGAGTATAGCTATTATGTTTGTCACCAAGAGACAGTCTGGTATCTGCTTCGCCATTAAAATCGTGGAGTAAGGAAGCTTTAGCAAAAATTCTGCCTTTATCATTAACGGCTTTACCCATTTCAAAGCCAACTCTACCAACCAGGCTAGTCATGCTATCTTGCTCAGCCATAATGCCGTTGCTAGTAGTATAATCCTCGCCACCAACGTACATTAAAGTCAGTTGACCTTGCGGAGTTACATACCAACCATCGTTAAGCTTAATTTCCTTACCATATTCACCGCTTAAGGAGGTACCCCACATATCGTAGTCACCTACGGTTCTTCCCGCTGCAGTAGCAATGTCAAATTCATTGCTCAAACGACCTTGTTTCAGTACGATATCAGCATACTCACCATCATTGCCAAGCCATGTGCCATACAAACTTAAGGAAAGGCTGCTGTTTTCACCGCTGCCATTAGCATAGCTAGTTTTACCATCATTGTGGCTGATAGCTGCACCATAATGCCAATCACCATAAGCCTTATCATAGCCTAATTGAAAGAAATTGTATTGGTTTTTAAAGTTATCATTATATTCAAACTCACCACGGCTCATACGGGTCCAAATTCCTTGGTCGCCTTCGCTGCTACGCAGCTCGCCTAAGCGTTGACCAAGAGAGCTGTCCTCTTGACGCCATGCAGCAATTGCTACACTAGCAATATCACGCATGCTGTCCATAGTGGTTGTAGAGGTGCCTTGCTGAACAGTTCCTTTATCAACGCTTACAACACCATTTTCATCTACTTTTAAATCACTACTAATACCACCGCTGATTAAGCCCTCTTGAATATTACCAGTTGCATCTAATTTATCATCATTGCCCTTAACAGACAAGCTTCCTGCCAATGCGTCAAGAGCTGCTTTACTATCTTCAATATCATCAGCAGTCAAACCTGTAAGATTAATACTATGCTTGCCCTCAACTGTAGATTTTTCGTCTTTTCCTAAAACAACAGTTGCCAAATTCATCTTGTCATTCTTGAGCTCACCTTTAATGTTAATGTCGCCACCATTGCCAGCAACATTATCAATCTGAATTTTTTGATCAGCACTACCGTTTACATTAATAACACCACCATCATACGAGCATGTATACCATTTACAATATCAGTTTGTTTTAAAGAAGCGTCCTCCAAACTGAAGGAATTAGCTTTAATTGTCTTATACAAACTCTTGTATCCAGTATTCCTTAAATCGTAAGATTAGTTAAAGAGCCTTGTTATGTAAAAACTAATCCTAAAATCCAATTTTCACTAGACCCCAAGATTAGTTAAAGAAACAAAAATACCACATCGGAGTTTTCAGTCCAATGTGGTATTCAGTATTTGTATTATTATTTTACAGGAATTTTTAGATCTTCCAGTGCTTTTTTAGCTGCATGCTGTTCTGCATCCTTTTTGCTACGACCACTACCGATACCAATTACCTTGTGATCAAGCAAAACTTCAGAGGTAAATACCTTGTTATGCTCAGGTCCAACACTATCAACAAGTCGATAGCCAATGGAAACCTCGCCATCACGTTGGAGATATTCTTGCAGTCTGGTTTTATAGTCATTATAAATACCATGAGTGCAAATATAGTCAATCTCCTCACGCATCAGTCCCAAGATATATGCTCTAGCAGTTTCCATACCAAGGTCAAGAAAAATAGCTCCTAGTACGGATTCAAAGGCATCAGCTAAGATGGATGGACGCTTGCGTCCACCACTTTGCTCTTCACCTCTACCAAGACGCAGGTATTCTCCTAAATGAATTTTCTTAGAATATTCATAAAGAGAACCTTCGCATACCAGATGAGCACGCAGCTTTGTCAGCTGGCCCTCATCAAGCTGTGGGAAGTTTTTATACATATATGTGCTAACGATAACACTCAGCACAGAGTCACCTAAAAATTCAATTCTTTCGTTGTGCTGTGGTTTAGGAGTTTGCTTTGCCTCATGAGCATAGGATGTATGAGTCAAAGCCATATCTAATAGCTCTAAATCATTCATGATTATACCCAGCTCGCGGCAAAAGCTCTGCAGCTGTCGTATACGATCCTCTTGCATATCCCTCAACCTACTTTAGTCAACGTATTTTTTGAAAACGATAGCAGCATTGTGACCGCCAAAGCCTAAGTTGTCGCTCAGTGCAGCATTAACCTCTGCTTGACGTGCAACATTAGGAACGTAGTCCAGATCCATCGGAGTCTCATCATCCAGATCCTTATCAGCATAGTTGATGGTAGGAGGAACAAGGCTGTTTTCGATGGTCATTACAGTTGCAATAGCTTCAACAGCACCAGCAGCACCTAACAGGTGACCAATCATAGATTTGTTAGAGCTAATCATCAGCTTGTAGGCGTGTTCGCCAAATACCTTTTTGAAGGCAATGGTTTCACCTAGGTCATTACGGTGAGTGGAGGTACCATGGGCATTGATATAATCAATATCCTCCGGTTTCAGGCCTGCATCCTTAATAGCTGCTTCCAAGCATTGTGCGGAAGGAACGCCACTGGGGTCCGGAGCAGTGATATGGTATGCATCACAGTTCATAGCAAAGCCTGCCAGTTCAGCATAGATATGAGCACCACGTGCTTTAGCATGCTCCAGCTCTTCCAGAACCAGAACGCCAGCGCCTTCGCCTAATACGAAGCCATCACGTTTTTTATCAAAGGGGCAAGAAGCTTGCTCAGGGTTATCGTTATTAGTGGACAGTGCTTTCATATTAGCAAAGCCTGCAATAGCAATAGGAGAAACAGCTGCTTCTGAACCACCTGCCAGCATTACGTCAGCATCACCATATTGGATGGAACGCAGAGCATCGCCTAAGCAGTTGGTACCACTTGCACATGCAGTTACGATACAGGTATTAGGACCTTTCAGACCGCATGCAATAGCAATTTGGCCAGCAGACATATTAGGAATGTCCATAGGAATGAAGAAGGGGCTTACCTTGGAGGGGCCTTTTTCACCCATTTTCAGAGATTGTTCATAGAAGGTTTGAATACCACCAATACCGCTGCCTACGCATACGCCGCAACGATAGGGATCTTCTTTTTCCATATCCAACTTTGCATCTTCCATAGCCAGCTTAGCAGCAGCTACAGCAAAGTGGGTTACACGGTCCATACGTTTGCCTTCTTTTTTATCAATGAAAGCAGTGTAATCAAAGTCTTTTACTTCGCCTGCAATTTTAACAGTGAAGCCTTCAGTATCAAATTGGGTAATGGGAGCAATGCCGGATTTACCAGCTACAAGATTGGACCAGAAGGTGTCCTTGCCAATACCAACGGGGGTAATAGGGCCAACACCAGTAACAACTACTCTACGCTTAGTCAAAACTAATCACCTCGAAATTAAATTTTTTCTACTTCTTCTTTTATACGTCTAAAGATTTCCTTAACAGGAAGGATTTCTTTAATTTTCCACATATTGGCACCGGTAAATACCAAACCATGTTCTACGTCACCCTGTTGAGCTCTAGTCAGAGCACGAATAATGCAGAAGCTATGAGTGCAATGCTTTAGGCATGCATCACATTCGGTCGGTTTCGGAGCTTTATTTTCCAAAGACAGCTGTGCAAAGGGATTACGTATTGCACGTCCCTTATAGCCTACAGGGCTATCAATTTGTACAACGTCTTCTTTTTTCATTTTCAGATAGAATTCCTTCAGTGCAGGAGCACCATTGGACTCTTCACTAGCGGCAAAACGGCTGCCCATCTGAACACCGCTTGCACCAAGATTAATCAGCTCTGCTACATCGTTGCCATCTACAGCACCGCCTGCAGCAATAACAGGTATATTAACAGCCGCAACAATCTCCGGCAGAATTTCTTTAATAGAACGTTGAGTACCTAAATGGCCGCCAGCCTCAGTACCTTCAACAATGATTGCAGATGCTCCAAGCTTCTCAGAAATTTTAGCCAGTTTTACAGAGGATACGATGGGAACAACCTCAACGCCATACTCTCGTCCGACGGCGAAAATATCTCTTGAAAAACCGGCGCCGGCTACGATTAAATCAATTTTCTCTTGTGCGGCAGTTGTAATGAGGCCAAGAAACTCTCTCGCAGCAAACATAGCATTAATGCCAATGATACCCTTGCCACCGGTCAGCTTTCTTGCTAAACGGATTTCAGTACGCAGCTCATCAAAGCTCATACCGGACGCAGCAATTAAGCCAATGCCGCCTTCATTTGCTACGGCTGCTGCCAAACGAGCAGTGGACAGCCTAATAGCCATGCCTCCTTGTATAATCGGTACTTGTGCAGTATGCTTACCGATTTTCAGCACTGGTAATTTCAACAAATATCCCCCATTTCGGACTAAACTAAGCTTTTCAGCGGGAGCCCTAAGGCTCCCACGTCAAAAGCATTGAAAAGCATTATTTCTCTTCATCCAGCAGTTTAACAGCATCAGCTACAGTGCGGATTTTTTCAGCTTTTTCATCAGGAATTTCAACACCGAATTCCTCTTCGAAAGCCATGATCAGTTCAACGATGTCGAGGGAGTCAGCGCCGAGGTCATCGATGAAAGCGGATTCCATCTTTACTTCGTCAGCGTCAACGCTCAGTTGTTCAACAGTGATATCTCTTACTTTGTCGAAAGTGCTCATTACGATTCACCTCCTTCCAATGATAAATTTGCAGGTTGCCCTATTACATTACCATACCACCGTCAACATGTAAAGTCTGACCGGTAATATAATTTGCGTCATCGCTTGCAAGGAACAAGACAGCCTTTGCAATATCTTCAGTTTCGCCCAGCTTGTGCAGGGGAATGGAGTTAAGCATACCCTCTACAACCTTTTCAGAAAGAACGCTGGTCATATCAGTTTTGATGAAGCCAGGAGCGATTGCATTTACGGTAATACCGCGAGCAGCAACTTCCTTAGCTACAGCTTTGGTGAAACCAATTACGCCTGCTTTAGCAGCAGAGTAGTTAGCCTGACCAGCATTGCCCATAACACCTACAACGGAGCTAATGTTAACAATGCGGCCTGCTTTTTGCTTCATCATGTATTTTACAGCTGCTTTAGTGCAGTTGAAAACACCCTTCAGGTTAGTGGTCAATACTGCATCCCAATCCTCTTCCTTCATACGCATCAGCAGACCGTCGCGGGTAATGCCTGCGTTGTTTACAAGGATATCGATGCGGCCAAACTCTTTAACAGCTTGGTCAATCATTTCAGTTGCAGCATCAGTGGAGGAAATATCCGCCTGAATTACAAGAGCCTTGCGACCCATTGCTTCGATTTCAGCAGCTACTTCTTTGGCAGCAGCTTCGCTACCAGCATAGTTTACTACTACGTCAGCACCTTCAGCAGCCAGAGCCAGAGCGATTGCACGGCCAATACCACGGGAAGCGCCGGTTACAAGAGCTTTTTTACCTTCAAGTTTCATCTTTCTACTCTCCTAAATTTTAATTATTTTTCAAAATGAGCTAAAACCTTTTCAAGGCTAGCAGGATCTTCGATGTTCAGTGCAGGCAGACCTTTGGCAATCTTCTTGGTAAAGCCAGTCAGAACCTTGCCAGGACCAACTTCAACAAAGGTGTCTACACCGTCAGCTACCATGTTGCGTACAGAGGTTTCCCAAAGTACAGGCATTGCAGCTTGTTTAACCAACAGCTCTTTAATTTCAGCACCGCTGGTAACTTCCTTAGCAGTTACGTTAGCAACTACAGGGATAGTAATATCTTTAATTTCAATAGGTGCCAAAACCTCAGCTAAACGCTCAGAAGCTGGTTTCATAAGGGTGCTGTGGAAGGGTGCGGATACAGGCAGAAGAACAGCACGTTTTGCACCTGCAGCCTTCAGAGCTTCAACAGCTTTATTTACTGCGTTAACAGCACCGGCAATAACAACTTGGCCAGGGCAGTTAAAGTTTACAGCTTGAACAGCTTCGCCAGCTTCAGACTCTACAGCTTGGCAGATTTCTACGATTTTATCGCTTTCAAGGCCTAATACTGCAGCCATGCTGCCTTCGCCTACAGGAACAGCCTCTTGCATGAACTGACCACGTTTACGAACGATGCGTACTGCATCAGCAAAAGCCAACGCACCGGTGTTAACCAGAGCAGAATATTCACCCAGGCTATGACCTGCTGCTACGTCACAGGAAATACCTTTTTCCTTCAGTACAGCTGCACAAGCGGTGCTTGCAGTCAGAATTGCAGGTTGAGTGTTATAGGTCAGGCGCAAATCGGATTCAGGACCCTCAAAGCACATTTTGGTAATAGAGAAGCCCAGGGCTTCGTCAGCTTCCTCAAAAACGCGTTTTGCTACAGCATACTCATCATAGAATGCTTTGCACATACCAACAGTTTGGGAACCTTGTCCAGGGAATACGAATGCAACTTTGCTCATTGGGATAGACCTCGCTTTCTAGTGATACTTACTTTAAGATTATTTGCTCCATTTCAGAACGATGGAAGCCCAGGTCAGGCCTGCGCCAAAGCCATCGAGAAGGATATTGTCACCCTTCTTCAGAGCACCTGCTGCTTGAGCCTCGCACAAAGCGATAGGAATAGATGCAGCAGAGGTATTAGCATATTTGTCAACGTTCACCCAAACCTTTTCCATAGGCATCTTCAGACGCTTAGCAGCGGAAGAAATAATGCGCAGGTTTGCTTGGTGGGGGAACAGCATATCCAAATCTTCAGCCTTCATGTTAGCATTTGCCAGAGCACGTTTAGCAGTTTTACCCATAATTTGGATAGCAAATTTAAATACTTCAGGACCATTCATGTGAATGGTGTGGTCATTAGCCTCAACAGTTTCAGGAGAAGCCGGGTTACGGCTGCCACCTGCAGGTTGAATCAGGTACTTACCGCCGGAGCCATCAGCACCCATATCAATACCCAGTACGCCATATCCCTCTTCAACAGGGCCCAGAACTGCTGCGCCAGCACCATCGCCAAAAAGCACACAGGTGTTACGGTCAGTCCAGTTCATAATACGGGACAGGGTTTCAGCACCAATAATCAGTGCGTGTTTATAAAGACCGGTAGCAATCATTTGGCTTGCTACGCCTAAGCTATAAACAAAGCCACTGCAGCCTGCTGCCAAATCAAATGCAGCAGCATTTTTTGCACCAATTTTATCCTGCACTAAGCATGCAGTAGAAGGGAATACATGGTCAGGAGAAGCAGTTGCAACGATTACAAGATCCAATTCTTCAGGAGCAACTCCTGCGTCCTTTAAAGCTACCATAGCTGCATTATAGCACAGGTCGGAGGTTGCTTCCTCAGGAGCAGCAATATGACGCTGCTTAATGCCAGTACGCTCTGTAATCCATTGGTCACTGGTTTCTACCATTTTTTCTAAATCAAAGTTTGTTAAAGTCTTTTCAGGAACATAATGTCCCATGCCTAAAATGCCAACCGCTCTAGTCATTACTCGATTTCCTCGTTTCTTTTTTGAGATTCCGCAACTCTTTCAGTTATGATTTGCACAACATCCTGTTCTGCAAATTCCATAGCTACGTGAATTGCGTTGGTAATTGCTTTTGCCTTGGAGCTTCCATGACAAATGATGAAGGGCGCTTTTACGCCTAACAGCAGTGCGCCGCCATATTCAGCAGGATCAACACGCTTTTTCATCTTCTTCAGGGCCGGCTTAATAAGTAAACCACCCAGCTTAGCCAGGAAACCACCATTCATAATTGCTTCCTTAATCATTGTCATAATGGCGCTGGCAAGACCTTCGCCAAATTTTAAAACAACATTTCCAACAAAGCCATCACACACAACTACATCCACAGTTCCTTTATTAATGTCGCGGCCCTCTACGTTGCCGATAAAATTAATAAACTTAGTCTTTTGGAGCAGTGGATAGGTGGCAAGAGCTTGCTCGTTACCTTTAGTTTCTTCTTCACCGATGTTCAAAAGTCCTACTCGCGGTGAATCTATTTTAAGAATTTTTTCTGCATACACAGCACCCATAATGGAGCTGACTGCCAAAGTATCAGGTTTTGCATCAACATTAGCGCCACTGTCTAATACAACGGTAGCACCCTTAAGGTTGGGAATGGGAGTTGCAATTGCAGGACGCTCAACGCCTTTAATACGACCTACGCCAAATAAAGCAGATGCCACTGCAGCGCCTGTACTGCCAGATGACACCAATGCATCGCACTCACCATCATGAAGCATCTTAGAAGCAACTACAATGGAAGCATCCTTTTTGCTTCTAACAGCTCTAGCAGGATGTTCATCCATAGCTATTACCTGGCTAGCATGACGAATGGAAATCTTTTCTTCATTGCCAGCTCCGTATTCAACAAGCAGCTTTTTTATTGTTTCCTCGTCACCGACTAGGACCACCTGGCAGCCATATGCTTTAACTGCGTTAACCGCACCAAGCACCAGCTCCTTAGGACCGTAGTCAGTACCCATAACGTCTACGGCTATCTTCATGCTTCCGGCTCCCCTTCTTGCACAACTCTGTCGTCTAGGGACACAATGATGAACTTGGCCCTGAAAACTTCTTCGTTATTATTTTTAATAGTTACAAAGATATAAAACTTTCCGCCTCGGCGATGGGTTACCATTGCCTTAGCTACTAAAGTTACGCCGGCATTTACTGGTATCTTGTACTTAACATTACCAACCTCAGTCAAAGCAGCCTCTGCGTCCACTACTGCCAACGCCAGTGTATTGGCCATAGCAAAAAGGTAGTGACCACGTGCCACGCCGGTCTTTTCCAAAACCATATCATTTGATATCTTTAGAGTGGAAATACCAATCTTATTCAACTCCAGGTCCAAAAGCTCGCCTACAATATCTTTTTTATCAATAGCACGAACCTTGGTCTGAGCCTCTTCAGCCATATTCCGAGTTCTAGCTCTCAGCTCTGGAATTCCTAAAGCTACACGGTCGAGACGAATTGTTTGAACGCTTACCTTAAGCATTTCCGCCAGCTGTTCATCAGTACAAAAGGGATTTTCCCTCAGCAGCTTCTTTAAGCTTTTATGGCGTATTAACTTTTTTGAAGAATTCACTTGTCTCACCCCCGTTTTTAGCACCAGCTATTAATATCTGTTTTTATTATAAGAGTATATGATAATTTTGGCAAGTGATTTTTAACGTAT
>Reba_p2__coassemble_1382_pt1 | contig 12597 bp, 9 predicted proteins | sample Reba_p2__metabat2_low_PE_025 | metagenome-assembled genome bin Reba_p2 | reverse complement strand
ATAATAACTTTGCATTAGATTTCAAGGATAATTATAATAAATTATCATAACAGAATAAGCTAGCTTGCAATGATTTAAGGCCTTAATAAAGCACTTATAATATGCATGATTTTCACAATAACCCCTGTAGAAGCATCTATAGGGGTTTTATTATTGATTAAATCACAAATAGAATATAAAACAAATAGAAATAATTATTGATAATGATTCAATAATTAGAGTGAAAATAATAAAAATAGCTCTTGCATTGAAGGTGGATAAGATGCTATAATAACACATAACGTAATGAGATATATTACTATTAAAGTTGGGTGATATATCTTAAAAATATTGAAAATAATTATCAATAGGGAATTTGGTGCGAATCCAAAACTGTACCGCAACTGTGATGGGAGCAAGCTTGTCATAATCCTCTAGCAAAGGGACAAGGGTGCAATGAACTAAGTCAGGGCGCTGTTGATAAGGACTTCCGTAGGCTTGCGTGTATGAGCTGTATGACGGATGCAGTAGGTAGGACTACTTGCGTTATTGTACAGGTGCACCAGCTTTCTCGGATATGGCATGGACTGCAGCTGTAGCGGTCCTTTTTTATTGCATAAATCATGGCCCGGAAGAAAAACACAGGTAAAAAACATAAGGAGTGTGTCTGAATGAAATTTGTAAACAAAAAACTTGCAACTGCTTGCATTCTTTCTGTAATGTGCGCAGGCTTTACCTCTCTTGGTTATGCAGCTGAAGAAAAAACTCAAAAAGAAGAAATCCAATCCTTTGCTCTGGACGAATACGTAGTAACTGCAAACCGTACCGAGCAAACCATCTTTAATGCAAACGCAAACATCAGCGTAGTAACAAGTGCTGATATTGAAAGAATGCATTATGATACTTTAGATAAAGCACTGACTGCTGTACCTGGCGTACAGTTCCAAAATTATAGCGGTGGTATGATGAATGCTAACGTTAGCACCCCTGTTCGTATCAATGGTTCCAAAAACGTATTGATTCTTGTTGACGGTGTGCGTTTGACTCCGTTAGGTGGTGGCGCTGGTTCTGTAAATCCTAATTTCTTGAATAATATGGATAATGTAGAGCGTATTGAGGTACTGAAGGGTGCTGCAGGCGTTTTATATGGCAGTGACGCTGCAGGTGGTGTTATCAATATTATTACTAAAAAAGATGGCGAAAGCAAAACTACTTTAAAAGCTACTACTGGCAGTTTTGGTAAGGAAGCTTATCATTTCTCTAATAAAGGTACAGAAGGCGTAGTTTCTTGGAATGTATACTACGATAAAGACCAAAAGGGTAACTTTGAGGATGGTAACGGCACAGAAATTGAAAATAAGTGGGATTCTCATGCTGCTGGCTTCGATATGTCTGCACAAATCAATGATAAGCAATCTTTAACTTTAAAATATGATGAGAGCAGTGCCGACTTTAGTGCAATTAATCTGAAATTCTATCAAGGAAAACCGCAACGTGGTGAAGTATATATGCAGGATCTTGTTATGTCCCATAAGTGGAACTTTGATGATAACACTACTAATGTTTTGACATACAAGAGTGGTCGCAGTCTCACTTCTTGGCAGACTACAGACTGGAAAAATAATTGGAGCACAGTTCAGGGACCAGCATATAAAACTAGAACTGTAACTGACCAATTTACAAAGGTGTTTGATGATAAACATACTGTAATTGTGGGTGCTGACTTCGATAAGACTATTTTTGGTAAGTGGAACAAGAGCACTGATATAAATGATGCCAATGTAACATGGGGTGACTTTTTGAAGAATCAGTCCTATTATATCCAAGAAAAATGGACCTTTGATGACAAATGGAACTCTACTATAGGTTTACGTTATGATATCGCCGAAGCTAATAAAGATGGCAAGTCTAAGGATATGGATAAGAACTTGTCTATGAGTTTGAATATTGCTCATAAATTTGATGATAGAAATAACATCTATGTGTCCTATGATGAGTATTTTATTATTCCTACTGCTGATCAGCTGTTTAGCCCCGAGTATGGCGATGAAAACCTTGAGCCTGCTAAGGGTAAAAATTATAGCATCGGTTATAATCATATTATTGATGATAATAATAACTTGTCTATGCACGCATTTAGAAGAAAAGCGGATGTTACTATTGGCTTGACTGGTGATGCTACTGCTTCTCAATATTCTAACTATAAAAATTCCAAGGATGTCGGTTTTGATATTCAATATAACAAACGCTTTGATTCTCGTTGGGATGCCTATGTAGGTTATTCTTTCCTGAAGCATGAGTCTGATGCTAATTATTGGGTTGATACTCTGAAACTCGGTTATTTGCCACGCCACTCTGTTACTATGGGCGTTAACTACTCTTATGATAAATGGGATATCGGCCTGACTGGTCGTGGATTCTTGAGTCGTGACGATGCTCAAGCTGCAGGTTCTGAAAATGATAGCATGTACAAAATGAATTGGCCTAATAATCACTATTGGATTTTCAATATCGCAGCAAACTATCAGGCTACTAAAAATGTTAAGGTATTTGCAGCAGTTAACAATATTTTCGATACCTTGTATGCAGAAAGTATGGTTCAAGGCGCATATGCTCAACCTGGTGATTACTACTCTATGCCCGGACGTAACTATGTTGCTGGTGTAGAGGTTTCCTTCTAAAATAATATTGCGCACAATGTGGTACATTTGATAATTGAATAAAGCATAATAAGCTTGGCTTCTTCAAGAGGCAGCAACTGATTTTAAGAGCAGTAGTACAGCGATGTATTACTGCTCTTTTTAATATAGGACATCTCAGTCAGCTACGCTGACAGCCGGTCCAGACCGCCCTCTCTTGGCCTACGGCCAATTCACCTTGTCCCATTAAAAGGGGAGCCTTACGTTCGAATGTACTTAAGCCTCTCCTTTTAAGGAGAGGTGGCATTGCCGTAGGCAATGACGGAGAGGTAGAGCGGGTGGCAACGCTTTGGGCGTTTACGAAGAGGTGGAGCGTTGACAGTTGCATCAATGACTATTGCTATACTTGCTTATTTACTGAATTAGTGTTAGAATACATATGAATTAAATACGTGACCGTGAGTAGTATGGCGGTTTGAGGATGAATTTAAGCAGTACTTTTACCAGAAATGGTAATCGTACTGCTTTTTTGCTTAAAGGGGGAATGTTACCGCAAAATCATTAAAAGAAATTGATTATGGAAAGGAAGCTGAAAATGTGATTAGTGAGGAGAAAAGACTAAGCTACATAAATACAATTAAAGAGTTTTGTTTGATGGACGATGTGTTCTTATCCGCTGTATTTGACGATGATATTGAGCTTACAGAATTTTTGTTGCAGGTCATTTTAGAAAATGATAAAATTAAGGTGAAAAGTTCTAAGGCTCAGTACGCAATTAAGAATATTGCAGGTCATTCTGCAGTTTTAGATATTTTTGCTCAAGATGAGCATGGTCGTAATTTTAATGTAGAGGTACAGCGTGTTAATACTGGAGATTTGCCTAAGCGAGCACGTTATTATGTTGGCTTGATTGATGCTAAGGAGTTTAAGGCAGGTTTAGATTATGGCAAACTAAATGATACCTACGTTATATTTATTGCGGAGCATGACGTACTGGGATACGATTTACCGATATACCATATTAAAAAGAACATTGCAGAAAATGGTGCAGAGCTTGATGATGGCTCGCACGTAATATATGTAAATGCAGAAAAACGCAACACAGTAACGCCTTTGGGACGGCTGATGCATGACTTTTTCTGTAAGACAGCAGGCGATATGTTGAGTAGTAAATTGTCTGCTAAGGTTGGATATATGAAGGATGAAGGAGGCGTTGGCAAGATGTGTGAATTAATGCAAAAGCTGGCTGATAAGGAAGCTGAGGAAAGAGTTCATAGTGATAGAATCGCAACTGCTCTATGGTTGCTTAATCAAGGTTTTGATGTTGAAAAGGTAGCAGAAGGTGCTCGACTGTCTCGTGAAGAAGTAGAAGAGCTAGCAAAACGTATTGCTTAAACTCAAAAACTCTCCCTTCGCATTTATTGCGGGGGAGAGTTTTACTTTTATCTACGTTATTTACTTAGGCCACGCTGCTACCCAGGGGGTTGCCTGGTCCCAGCTGCTGAAGAGCTTGGCGTCGAACCACATGTAGAAGAATTTTTGTGCGTTTTCTACGTTGTAGCCGTCTTGGACATGGTCTGCAAGGTCAAAGGAGTCTGCCATGATGAGGACGTCATCACCGGTGTAGTCCGTTCCCATGGTGTCATAGCCTATGATGACGCGGTAGTGACCGCCCCATTCTACGTTTTCGACGATGATGGGAATACCCTTATGAAGGTGCTGCTGTACAAACCAAAGAAAATCCTTGTAGTTTTTGGGACTGGTATTATTAGCCGAGCTTTCTACATTCCAACCAAGGTGTTCAAAATATTTGACAACGCCTTTGATGGTGGTGCCGTTATATTGACTGGTGCTCATAATTTTGGCAATTTCCATTTCTGTATGAGGACATTGTCCTAATGCGTGCTCTACCACCATGGCGGCTGCTACAGGAGCACAGGTGTAGCCTGTTTTTTGCTGCATGGTTTTGAAGTTGCTCAGGATAACTAGATTTTTATTAGATTTAATATTATAAAAATCTGGTGCAGCAAAGTAGACGGAGTTTTTTACATCGTGCTTACCCTCAAATTGGTAGGCGCCGCCAGTAGGATGCTCGTTGGAGCTGGTTGTTGGTGCTGTAAATTGCTGAATAAGATAATTTACACCTGCAATTACAATAAAGGCGCATAGTATGACGATTAAATATCTTTTCATTTTTCACTTCCTGTTTTATTGGCTCTCTGCAGATGCTTTTTAGCGGCCTGCAGCAGGGCCTCTTTTTCATTGAGCAGATTACCTGCCTGGACGCGCTCTAAAAGGTAGGGCAGCACGTAGCGGATTTGCTCACGTGGCATTATTTCCATCAGTTCTTTGCCGCTAACATTAAGGTCACTGGTGCCTACTGGCATCAATGTTCTTGCCAGCTCCACCGTTTGCTCTCCTAATTGTCTGCCTTCCAGCATTAATTGTTCGTTATGGCGGGCGTGGGTTGCACCCATATCTGCTAAAAATACCTCTACTAGCTGTGCATAGGCCTCAACCATTTCCTGCTGTTTGCTAAATTGTCCACTTGTGGCTTCGCTGCGAATCCAACGGAGCAGTGTTTTTTGACCTGTAAGCAGCATAGGAGCAAAGTGCATATGCTGTGCTACAAGCCATACTACTAGTTTAATGAATTTGGGCGGATATTGCAGTCTTGTTAAAATTTCCTTGCCCATAACGGCACTTACGGCCTCGTGACCAGGGTCACTGGGCTGTCCGTTTTTCATAATGCGGACGTTTTCTAAGCCTTTGCCAAGGTCGTGTATTACTAAGGCCCAACGTATAGCCAGCTCTTTTGGCGCTGTATCAATGGCTAATAGTGTGTGCTCAAAAACATCATAGCAATGGTACTTGGGGTTTTGTGGCAAGCCTACCTGATGACGCAGCTCTGGCAGGATGGGGACATCCTTATAGGTGCCGTTAGATTTTACTCTGCAGCTCATATCACTCAGTCCTGTAGCTACTAAAAGCATTAAGCCATGGCCTGCGTTATCAGAAAGCAGCAGCTTATCAAGCTCAGTACGTACACGCTCTAGAGATAAATCATGGCAGCGTTCTATAGGCATTTTATAATTTTTCTTTAGGTAATAGGGGGTTCCCTCCATACCAAAGGCTGGTAAAACATCGTCCTCCTGGACATAGGTAAAGCCAAGCTGTGCTACAAAGCGGCAGGCACGAAGCATTCTTAGGCCATCCTCCTCATAACGCTTAGAGGATGGACCAACAGTACGCAGGACCTTGTTTTTTAAATCCTTTTGACCGCCAAAATAGTCATAAACCTTACCACGTAAATCCATGGCCATGGCGTTAATGGTAAAGTCACGTCTGCTTAAATCATCCTCTAATTTATCACAGTACCAAATTTTTTCAGGCCTATGAGCATCGCCTTCGCCATAGCGTTCGCCACGGAAGGTGGTTACCTCAGTAGGTACACCATCAAGGACTATGACTACACAGCCAAAATTATTGCCTAAGTTATCTACTGTAAACCAGTTCTTTTGCTGGCACAGCGCCAAAACCTGCTCGGGATGAGCATTGGTGGTAATGTCATAATCTCCGGGAGTGAGGTTAAGTAGTAAATCACGCACTGCTCCACCTACAAGATAGGCTTCAAAGCCTGCGTCTTCAAGAGCGGCCAATATTTTTTTACTATAGGGTGGTATTCTGTCTAAAAGGCTCATGGGTACTCCTTTCTGCGGCTTACTCAAAGTCCATACCATCATCCTTTAGCTGATATTCTACATTGATACCAAAGTATTCCCATAAAAGCTCCTTTAGCTCGGCGCCATTACGGATACGATAGCGGTATTTGACTCTGCCGCCTAAATAGAATTTGAGATAATTGCTGCGAATAGTAATATTACAGTCTTCGCGGAAAATGGATAAATTTTTATTTTTGTTAAAGGGTGAGTCTGGATGGGCATCACACCAAAAGGCTGCCATTTGAAAGTCCTTTTCAAGCTGCTGCTCCTCTGTAAAGCCAAGCATACGCTTCCACGGCTTGCCCTTTTCCTTTTGCCACAGCAGCCAGCCCCAAAATTCGTCCTTAATGTATTTATATTGACTGATGCCATCACTTTGAATTTTATTTTCTACCAGCTCTAAGGGGATGCGTGGGCTTTCACTATTGACGCCTACATCCGTTACGTAGCGTGTACCATTAATATTAACGCACATGGTGCGATGACGGCGCAGCTGGTAGGTTTTGATTTTATCAATAAAGCGTCCTGCATAGCTTACTACATCATAGCCAAGGGATTCTAGCAGCCAATTGTAAAGGCCGTTCAGCTCAAAGCAGATGCCGCCGCGATTATGCAGAATCATTTTATTAAACATATCCTCGTGGTCAAGGGATGTAATCCTGCCATTAAGGCAGTCAAAGTTTTCATAGGGTATAAATTTTAAATGAGCATCCTGCAGCTTTTTCAGGGTTTCAAAATCAGCAGCAGGCTGCAAATTTTCTAGCTGCAGCTTGTGCAGATATTGCTGAATCTGCAAAGGTGTCATGGGTTTGCTATAAAGCTTCATCCAATTCAACTCTCCAATAAATAATAGCTTTCCTAAAGCTTATATCCTCTATTGTAGCACGTTGGTTGTCTAAAGTGAAGTAAGGTAGAATGACTATAAAGAAATATTATTTTCGTTAATTATATAATGCTTAAGAAATAAAAATAATGTCAATACATAATAGCGTTTTGCAAGGCTGAGGGGCTGTGGCTTATGCCTATGGTTAATAGGTGGGTACATAAAGCTGTAAAGCACAGGCTTAGTGGATTGGTTGACAATATTATGGTTGGGTAGCAAGCTGGAGTGCACGCAAAAAAAGACTGCCGTTTGTATGGCAGTCTTTCATATATGTATGCTTTTGGTTGCTGCAGCTAAAAGCTTAGGCAAATATGTTTATTTTAGCAGCTCCTGCGCAACTAAATGTCCCATTTCAGCAGTGGATACCTTTTTCAAGCCTTCAGCATATAAATCAGGGGTGCGGTAGCCCTGCTCCATGACAGAGTCAACGGCAGCTTCAATAGCGTCCGCTGCAGCATTTTGGTTCAGGGAATAGCGGAGCATCATGGCGGCACTGAGGATGGTTGCCAAAGGATTGGCAATGCCAAGGCCTGCAATGTCTGGCGCACTGCCGTGGATGGGCTCGTACATGCCTGTGCCGTCGCCAAGGCTGGCACTGGGCAAAAGTCCAATGCTGCCTGCAATGGTGCTAGCTTCGTCGCTTAAGATATCGCCAAAGATATTGTTTGTTAGGATAACATCAAACTGCTTAGGGTTCAGCACCAGCTGCATGGCACAATTATCTACATAAAAGTTGTTCAGCTCTACCTCAGGATAATCCTTAGCCTGCATTTCCGCAACAATCTTGCGCCACATACGACTGGAGCCTAAAACATTGGCCTTATCAACGCTTGTTACCTTGCCACGACGCTTTTTAGCAGCCTCAAAGGCGAAGCGGGCAATACGCTCTACCTCAGGACGGGTGTACAGCTCAATGTCGCTGGCTTCTTCTACGCCGTCTGCATTGATATGAGCTTCGGTGTGCTGGCCAAAATAAATGCCACCAGTCAGCTCACGAACGATTAAAAGGTCTGCGCCTTCAGCACGTTCAGCCTTTAAGGGAGAAAGGTGAGCCGTATATTTGGAAACGGTCATAGGACGCAGGTTGCAGTACAGTCCCAGTGCCTTACGAATACCTAAAAGTCCCTTTTCTGGACGAAGCTCAGGGGCAACATTATCCCATTTAGGTCCGCCAACAGCACCTAAGAGCACTGCATCTGCAGCTTTAGCAGAGGCAATGGTAGCTTCTGGCAGGGGCACGCCTGTGGCATCAATGGCACAGCCACCAATGAGCTGCTTGTCGTATTCAATATTGAAGTTAAATTTTTTGGCTGCTGCGTCTAAAACCTCAACTGCAGCGTCAACTATCTCTACACCGATGCCGTCACCGGGAAGCAGGGTAATCTTCATTATGCGTTCTCTCCTTTTATATAGTTAATCAGTCCGCCGTAGTCCGCAATTTTTTGGATAAATTCTGGCAGTGGCTTGCAGGTAATAGTAATGTTTTTATTAATGATGTGGATGCTGCCCTTTTGCATATCCACATCTATTTCATCGCCGTCTTGGATTTTTTCTACATCAGGGCCAATTTCCAAAACAGGCAGGCCAATGTTAATGGCGTTGCGGTAGAAGATACGGGCAAAGCTATCGGCAATAATGCATTTAACGCCCTTTACCTTTAGTACTACAGGTGCGTGCTCTCTAGAAGAGCCACAGCCAAAGTTTTTGCCTGCTACGATAAAGTCGCCCGGCTGTACGTTGGCAGCAAAGCTCAGAACTTGACTTTCCTTGGCATCCTCCATAGCGTGCTCTGCTAATTCAGTAAAATCAGCAATATTCAAATATCTTGCGGGAATAATAACATCTGTGTCTATATGATCGCCGTAGCGCCAAACCTTGCTCATTGCATTACCTCCTCAGGGCTGGTGATATAGCCTGTGATTGCGCTGGCAGCCGCAGTGTAGGGGCTGGCCAGATAAACCTCGCTGTCTACGTGGCCCATGCGGCCGCGGAAGTTACGGTTGGTGGTGGAAACAGCTTTTTCGCCTGCTGCCAAAATACCCATGTAGCCACCAAGGCAGGGACCGCAGGTGGGTGTGGAAACGGCAGCACCTGCATCAATAAAGGTATCAATATAGCCTAAGCCCATAGCTTCCTTATAAATTTCCTGTGTTGCGGGAATGACAATCATGCGGACATGGTCGCAAACCTTGTGACCCTTCATGATTTCCGCAGCCTGAGCCAAATCCTCCAGGCGTCCATTGGTGCAGGAGCCAATAACAACCTGGTCAATTTTAATATTATGGCCTTCCTTAGCGGGATGGGTGTTTTCGGGCAGATGGGGATAGGCCACAACAGGCATCAGCTCATCTAGCTTAATGTCGATGACTTTGGTATATTCCGCGTCTGCATCAGGAGTGATAGCCTCCCAAGGTCTATCAACGCCACGTGCCTTTAAAAAATCTATAGTTTTTTCGTCTACGGGGAAGATGCCGTTTTTAGCACCTGCTTCAATAGCCATGTTACAGATGGTAAGGCGGTCCGCCATAGACAGCTGGTTGATACCGTCACCAAAAAACTCTAGGCTTTGGTAGCGTGCACCATCAACGCCAATCATACCAATTATGGTCAGGATAATATCCTTGCCACGGACAAAGCGGGGCAGGGTACCAGTCAGGTTAACCCTGATAGCGGAGGGAACCTTAAACCAAGTAGTGCCACTGGCCATAGCTGCGCCAATGTCAGTTTGCCCCATGCCAGTGCTGAGGGCGTTGAGGGCGCCATAGGTACAGGTGTGGGAGTCAGCACCGATGATGATTTCGCCGGGAGCAATCAGGCCTGCATCTGGCAGCAGTGCGTGCTCAATACCCATACGACCTACCTCAAAGTAATTCTTTATCTGGTGCTGACGAGCAAAGTCGCGCATACGCTTGCACATAGTTGCAGACTTAATGTCCTTGCAGGGAGAAAAATGGTCAGGAACAAGAGCAATCTTGTTTTTATCAAAAACAGGCTTGCCGATTTTTTCAAATTCAGTAATGGCGGGCGGTCCAGTAATATCGTTGGCCAAAACCAAATCAACCTGAGAAATCAGCAAATCGCCGGCGCTTACACTAGCTTTGCCTGCATGCTTAGCAAGAATTTTTTCAGTCATTGTCATACCCATAGGTTACATCCTCCAATATATTGAAATTCAGCTACAGGTATAAGAAAAGCCCCTACCTGCGCTGTGCAGATAGGGGCGAAGAATCGCGGTACCACCCTAAATTATACTTCATTGTTTCCGAAGGTGCTTCGGAGGCGTAACGCTGCCCTGCGTCCGCTCCTAAAGCTTCAGAGCGGCGGCTCTGGGGTGAGCATCTTTGTCTGCTGCATTACGGCTCGCACCAACCGCCGTTTCTCTGAAAAGCTATGGCAGATAAATTTTCCCCTTCGTTGCCTTTAGTACATATTAATTTAACATTTGAGGCTTGTGTTTTCTCTATTATGGCGATAAGTGTACAGTTTGTCAAGTAAAAAGTAAAATAAAGTCATAAAATCACAGAAAATAAATTTAATGTATTTTTACAGAGGAAAATGTATCTGCAAAAAGCATTTTGACAGAAAATTCTTTAAAAATAGTAGTTTGCAGAAAATTCTCTTTAATTGTTTTTTGATGCTCTTTGTGATAAAATTTTTTCTATCAATTTTAGTAAATATTTGGATTAAATGTATATAACATGTCTATTTTAGCAAGGAGTGAATAAGTATGTCTCAAGAGAAGCAGGAAATGGTGTTGGTAATTGATTTTGGCGGTCAGTATAATCAGCTGATTGCTAGACGCGTGCGTGAATGTGGCGTTTACTGCGAAATTTTGTCCTATACAGCAAGTCTGGAGGAGATTAAGGCTAAAAATCCTAAGGGTATTATTTTTACTGGCGGTCCTAACAGTGCTTATCTGCCTGATTCTCCCACCATCGACCCAGAAATCTTTACTTGGGGTGTGCCTGTCTTTGGCATTTGCTATGGCAGCCAGCTGATGATGCACGTTTTAGGTGGCAAGGTTTGCAAGGCACCTGAGGGCGAGTATGGCAAAACCTTGGTGGATATGGATAATACCAGTCCTCTGCTTAAGGACCTGCCTGAGCAGAACATTTGCTGGATGAGCCACAACGATTACATTGAAAAGGCAGCTCCTGGCTTTGAAATTATTGCTCACACTCCTCATTGTCCTGTAGCGGCAGCTCAAAATAAGGAGCGTGGCCTGTACTGCGTACAATTCCATCCCGAGGTGCTGCACACTGACAACGGCACCAAGATTTTGAGCAACTTTGTTTATAATGTGTGTGGCTGCAAGGGTACCTGGAAGATGGACTCCTTTGTAGAGGAATCTGTAGCACTGCTGAAGGAGCGTATTGGCGACGGCAAGGTGCTGTGCGCTTTAAGCGGCGGTGTTGACTCTAGCGTTTGTGCAGCAATGCTGGCTAAGGCTATTGGCAAGCAGCTGACCTGCGTATTTGTTGACCACGGTCTGCTCCGCAAAAACGAGCGTGAAGAGGTTTGCGCTGTTTTTGGTGAGGGCGGTAAGTTTGATATTAATTTTGTGTGCGTAGACGCACGTGACCGTTTCTATGTGAAGCTGGCAGGCGTGTGCGACCCTGAAACTAAGCGTAAAATCATTGGTGAGGAATTTATCCGCGTATTTGAGGATGAGGCACAAAAGATTGGCGCTGTTGATTATTTGGCTCAGGGCACCATTTATCCTGACATCGTGGAAAGCGGCATGGGCGGCGAATCCACCACCATTAAGAGTCATCACAATGTAGGTGGCTTGCCTGACTTTGTAGATTTTAAAGAAATTGTAGAGCCTCTGCGTGACCTGTTTAAGGATGAGGTGCGCCAAGCTGGTCGTGAGCTTGGTCTGCCTGAGCATCTGGTAGCACGTCAGCCCTTCCCCGGACCGGGACTGGCTATTCGTATCATTGGTGACGTAACTGCAGAAAAGGTAGCTATGGTGCAGGACGCAGATGCCATCTTCCGTGAGGAGGTTGCTAAGCTGCCTGCTGAGGAGCGTCCTAGTCAGTACTTTGCAGCGCTGACCAATATGCGTAGCGTAGGCGTTATGGGTGACGAGCGCACCTATGATTATGCCATTGCTCTGCGTGCTGTAACCACCACTGACTTTATGACTGCAGAGGTAACCATGCTGCCACCTGCAACTATCAACACCGTTGCAGTGCGCATCGTCAACGAAGTAAAGCATGTCAACAGAGTGCTGTTTGATTACACCACTAAACCCCCTGCAACTATTGAATTTGAATAATTGCAGGAGACTGGAAAAAATAAACTTTATTAGCTAAGTCAAGACTAGAATTTGATTAATTTCAGGTTCTAGATGGGAATTTTGCAAATGATG
>Reba_p2__coassemble_743_pt1 | contig 22018 bp, 20 predicted proteins | sample Reba_p2__metabat2_low_PE_025 | metagenome-assembled genome bin Reba_p2 | reverse complement strand
GTATAGTAATATCTGATTAGAATTTTGATAAAATATAGAGTAATTATAACATAAAATTAGTATTGATGATACAATGGAAAGGTAGCGTGAAAAGTTATATGCTGTTTTAACTATCCGTTATTATTTTATTAATTTTCAGTAAGAAAGGAAATAAACTTATGGCTATAAAATTGTACGAAAATGATTCAATGCTTAAGCACTGCGGGGCTGTTGTGACCGCTTGCACAGAGGCTGATGGAAGATTTTTAATAGAGCTTGACCAAACTGTATTCTTTCCTGAGGGTGGAGGCCAGCTTAGTGATAAAGGCACTATTGGCGGCGTTAAGGTTAGCTACGTGTCTGAAAAAAATGGACATATTTATCATGAATGCGATAAGCCTTTACCAATTGGTGCTGAGGTGGAGGCTGTGCTGGATTGGAGTGTGCGCTTGGATAGAATGCAGCAGCATTTAGGCGAGCATATTTTAAGCTATGCCTTTTGGAAGCTGTTTAAGGCTAATAACGTGGGGTTTCATATGCACGAGGATAGTGTGAGTATTGATTTAGATAAGGACATGACTGTTGAACAGCTTATTAAAGCAGAGCATTTGACCAATGAAATTATTTGGGATAATCGTCCTGTTAATGTTAGCTATATAGATAGTACAGAGCTAGAAAAGTATAAGGATGAGATGCGTAAGTACAATGATAAGCTGACTGGCACACTGCGTATTGTTGCTGTAGAGGGTGCTGATGTTTGTACCTGCTGCGGAACTCATCCGCCTTTTACTGGTATGATTGGCAGCGTAAAAATTATTCGTAGCGATAGGTACAAGGGCGGCTGCAGAGTAGAATTTTTATGCGGACGTAGAGCGCTTGTGGATGCTGATAAAAAGAATGCTATTCTTTTGCAGGTAGCAGCTGATTTTTCTGCTAAGCCTGAGCAGGTGCTTGAGCGTTTGGCTAAGCTAAATATAGAGCAGGCAGCACTGTATGAACAGCTAAAGGAAAAGACGTTGGCGCTTTTGGAGCGTGATTTACAAGATAAGCTGGTACAGGCTAAGCTGCGTGCGGATGGTTCAAGATTATTGGTTATGGAGCTGGTTGGCGGTGATGGTAAGGACAGCAAGCTGCTTTTAAGTAAGCTGGCAGAGCTGGAAAACACAGTATCTGTAATTCTTTCCATACAGCCTGAACGTATTAGCTACATTGTAGTGCTGGGTGCTAATACTGTAGGTGATTGCAGAGCTTACATTAAAATCGTTAATACAATCTTTGATGGTCGTGGCGGTGGTAAGCCAGACTGTGCTCAAGGTGGTGCTCCCTTCTGTCAGGATTGGCAGGATAGGTTGAAGGCTGCTGAGGAGACTTTGCTGAAGGCGTAGCTTCTATGCCTATTATGGTAAAAAACCTAAAGGTATTAGGATGATATAACCATAGCAAGAGAGTGGTTTAAGATAGTGGCATGCAGTCATGCCTATGAGTATAACAATATTAAAAAAAGAGGCTGCCATTAGCTTGGTAGCCTCTTTACAATTTTACAGCTCTCTGATTTTATCCATGAGCTTTGCAACTTCTTCGTCTTTAGTTGCCCAGCTGGTGCAGATACGGACGCTGTAGTTGCCGTCAGGAAGATAAGAGTTGAGACTAAGGATAAAATCCTCGCTCAGCTTATTGTATTGCTGCGGTGTCATAATGACAAATTGTTGGTTGGTAGGAGATTCTGTTAAAAACTTAAAGCCCTTCTCTAAGAGTAAATCGCGGATTGCAAGTGCATGTCTTGTAGCCTTGCCACAGATTTCAAAATACAGGTTATTCTTGAAAATAGTGCCAAATTGTACACCTAAAAGACGACCTTTAGCAAGGATTGCGCCAGCCTGCTTGGCAATGGTACGGAAGTCCGGCTTTAAAGCAGGATTGGTAATAACAACTGCTTCACCAAAGAGAAGGCCACATTTTGTACCACCGATGTAGAATACATCGCAGCTATTTGCCAAATCAGCAAGGGTCATGTTGCTATCAGGTGCAGCCAAAGCATAGCCTAGGCGTGCACCGTCAACAAAGAGGTAAAGACCAACACTTTGACAATATGCGTAAAGCTCTGCCATTTCTTCTTTGGAGTACATGCTGCCTATTTCTGTAGGCTGTGAGATATAAACTAATTTGGGCTGTGCCCAATGCTCGCGGGCGGGGTCAGTATCATATTGCTCCCAGGCTGCCTTTACCATAGCGGCGGTCAGCTTGCCATCTTCACTGGGAAGCTCAATAACCTTGTGCCCAGTGTGTTCGATAGCACCTGCTTCATGGGTATTAACATGGCTTTGTACAGTAGCTAATACAGCCTGATGAGGTCGCAGAGCTGCACAGATAATAGTAAGGTTAGTTTGAGTGCCGCCTACAAGAAAGTGCACATCGGCATCCATTCGACCGCAGGCCTTTTTAATCAGCTCGCGTGCTTCGTCGCAGTATGGATCCAAACCATAGCCATCAGTTTGGTCCATGTTGGTTGCAGCCAGTTTTTCTAAAATAGAAGGATGGCATCCTTCAGTGTAGTCACTATTAAAACGATACATTATAATCACCTCTAAAAATTGGCGAAAGAAGCTGTTCGTTATGTACACGATAGCTTTTCGAAAATATGTAGCTTAATTATATCACTATTATAGGGACATAACTATAAAAATTCTTACTTGTATGTATGATATATAGCATGAATAGCGTTATTTTTGATTTGCAATGTGTGTATAAAAGAAAAAGCTGTGCTAAAATTAATCAGCACAGCAGATATTTTAGTTCTTTTTGCTAAGAAGCTTTTTGCCTAAGGTTTCATAAAGGATTGGCAGCAGAGAGAAGGCAACGATACCAAGTGTTACTAAGGTGAAGTTTTGCTTGATGACAGGAATGTTACCAAAGAAGTAGCCGCCACCAACAAAGATAGTTACCCATACTACGGCACCAATAACATTGTAGTGAGCAAAGGTTAGATAGTGCATTTTGCCGATGCCTGCCACAAAGGGAGCGAAGGTACGGACGATAGGAACAAAGCGAGCAAGAAAAATAGCCTTGTGACCATGCTTAGCATAAAAATCAGAAGCCTTATCAATATGCTCCTTCTTAATCAGGCTGTTTTTGGCATTGATCATGCGCATTCCTAGATGCTCACCTATCATATAGTTGCAGGCATCACCTAAAACAGCAGATACTAGAAAGATTACGGTAATGATTTTTATGTTCATGCCATCAGGAGCAGTTGCTGCCAGTGCGCCGCAGGCAAACAGTAAAGAGTCACCAGGCAGGAACGGTGTTACAACTAAGCCTGTTTCGCAGAAAACCACCATAAACAAGATGGCGTAGATAAGATGACCGTAGGCTGCCATGATTTCAGGCAGATGCTTGTCCAAATGTAAAATAAGATCAATAAAATACATTAAATATGCTTCCATGAATTACTTTTGCCTCCAAATTATTTCTAGTCAAATCATTCTACCACAAATAATGAGCTATGTCATAAAATTTGCAAATTTTTTCACGCTAAAGAAGTTTTTCTTTAGGGGATTGGGAAAAGCTTTTGCCGATGAGTGGGGAATATGTTATAATGAAGCGGAATGGCGATATATTATATAGTATTATAATTTAAAAAGCTTAAAGGAGTCTAAAATGGAAAACGAACTTTGTTGGTGTGGCAGCGGTAAGGCATATGCTGACTGCCACAAAATTATTGATGATAAAATTGCTATCCTTCGTAAGCAGGGACAAGAGGTTCCTGACAGAGAGATGATTAAGACACCGGAACAGATTGCCGGTATTCGCGAGGCCTGCAAAATCAATACTGCAATTTTAGATGAGGTTGCTAAGCATATCAAGGCTGGCATGACTACTGCAGATATTGACCGTATTGTGTATGATTTTACTATTGCTCATGATGCAACTCCCGCACCGTTGGGCTTTTGCGGCTTCCCAAAAAGTGTATGCACTTCTGTAAATGATCAGGTTTGTCATGGTATTCCTGATGAAAAGACTGTGCTGCGCAGTGGTGATATTGTTAATGTTGACGTATCCACTATTTATAAGGGCTATTATGCAGACGCTTCGCGTATGTTTATGATTGGCAAGGTAAACAAGCAGGCTGCAGATTTGGTGGCTATTTCTAAGCAATGTCTGCAAAAGGGCTTGGAGGCAGCTCAGCCATGGGCACATCTTGGCGATATTGGTGCTGCAGTTTCTCAGCTGGCACGTAAGCATGGCTATTCTGTAGTAGAAGAGTTTGGCGGTCATGGCGTTGGTATTGATTTCCACGAAGAACCCTTTGTTTGCCATGTTGGTAAGCGTAAAACCGGTATGGTACTGGTTCCTGGTATGATTTTTACTATTGAGCCCATGATTAACACTGGTCGTAGAGATATTTTTATTGATGCAGCCAATGACTGGACTGTTTATACTGTTGATGGTGGTCTTTCTGCTCAATGGGAGCATACCATTTTGATTACTGAGGATGGTCCTGAGATTTTGACCTATTAATTTGTTAAGCTTTACGGCCTTTTCTAAGGGTGCAGCGGTTGGCGCTTTTAGATGAAGGCGGCTTTATAAAAATATTTTTGGAGGTGCATTTTAAGTGAGTTCCTTTTTGGAAAAAACCTTTAAACTGGCTGAACACAAGACTGACATTAAAACCGAGCTTGTAGCTGGTTTGACAACCTTTATGACCATGGCCTATATTTTGGCTGTTAACCCCAGTATTTTGGGTACTACCGGCATGGATGCAGGTGCCGTATTTACTGCAACTGCTTTAGGTGCTTGCCTGGGTACCATTCTGATGGCAGTGCTGTCCAACTATCCCTTTGCGCTGGCTCCAGGCATGGGCCTTAATGCTTTCTTTGCCTTCACTGTTTGTGGTCAAATGGGTTATCCTTGGCAGGTAGCCTTGGCTGCTGTATTTGTTGAAGGTATCATCTTCATTATCCTCTCCTTAACTAAGGTTCGTGAAGCAATCTTCAACTGCATTCCTAATGCTTTAAAATTTGGTGTTACTGCAGGCATTGGTCTGTTTATTGCCTTCATTGGTATGCAAAGCTCTAAAATCGTTGTAGACGGTGTTACTCTGGTAACCCTCTATCCCTTCAAGGCTTCTTTGGCTGACGGCACCTTCTGGACTACTGGTATTGGTGCACTGCTTGCTATGATGGGTGTAGTTGTTACTGCTGTAATGCTGGCTAAAAAGGTTCCTGGCGGCATTTTGCTGGGCATCCTCTTTACCTGGGTAATGGGTATGATTTTTGAGCTGACCGGTATTTATATTCCTAATCCTGAAATGGGTATGTTCTCTGTAATGCCTAACTTCTCTGCTGGTCTGTCCGTACCTAGCCTTGCTCCTACCTTTATGCATCTGGATTTCAGTGCAATTATGTCCTTTAACTTTATCACCATTGTACTGGCATTTATGTTTGTTGACTTGTTTGATACCCTTGGCACCCTGATTGGCGTAGCTTCTAAGGCTGACATGCTAGACAAAGAAGGCCGTCTGCCTAAGATTGAAGGCGCACTGCTGGCTGACTCTATTGCTACCACTGGTGGCGCTGTACTGGGTACCTCCACTGTAACCACCTTCGTAGAAAGCTCTGCAGGTGTTGCTGCTGGTGGCCGTACCGGTCTGACTGCTATTGCTGTTGCCATCCTGTTTGCACTGAGCTTGTTCCTGGCTCCTATTTTCCTGGCTATTCCTGCCTTTGCAACTGCTCCCGCACTGATTGTTGTAGGCTTTATGATGGTTAGCGGTCTGATGAATGTTGACTTCAATGACTACACTGAAGCAGTTCCTGCATTTATCGCAGCTGTTGCAATGCCCTTTGCTTATTCTATTTCCGAGGGCATTTCCTTAGGTGTAATCTCCTACGTTGTAATTAACCTGCTGTGCGGTGAAACCAGAAAGAAAACTAACTGGCTGCTGTATCTGCTGGCTATTATCTTTGTTCTTAAATATATCTTCGTATAAAACGCTGTAGTAGCAGCTTTGCTAAGCAAGCTGTCAGCGAATGAGGTAAATAAAATGAATGACCGTGTAAGAGCGGTCGCATTAGGAAACGACCCTGCTGATCTCCTGCTGAAGAACGGCAGGGTCGTTGACGTGCTGACCGAAACTATTTATGATGCTGATGTAGTAATTGCAGATGGTGTAATTGCAGGTGTTGGTCAATATACTGAGGCCGAGAAAATTGTAGATTTAAAGGGAGCGTATATTGCTCCTGGCCTGATTAACTCTCACTGTCATGTAGAAAGCTCCATGGCGGCACCGGAGGTTTATTGTGCAGAGGAGCTGCGTTGGGGTACAACTACCTTGATTACTGATCCTCATGAAATTGCCAACGTAGCAGGTGCTGCAGGCATCCGTTATATGCTGGATGCAGGCAAAAATATGCCCATCAATTACTACGTGCAGCTGCCTAGCTGCGTTCCTGCTACTCCCTTTGAACATGCAGGCTGCGTAATGGAGGCTAAGGATATTGCCGAGCTGATGGATTTGCCTGGGGTGCTTGGCTTGGGCGAAATGATGAATGTTCCAGGCGTTCTCAATAACGATCCGCAGGTGTTACAAAAGCTTCAGCTCTTTAACGAGCAGGGAAGAGTTATTGATGGTCATGGTCCTTGCTTAAGTGGTAAAGCACTGCAGGCCTATGCTGCCAGCGGTATTGCTACTGACCATGAAAGCATGAGCTGGGAGGAGGCCAAGGAAAAGCTGCGTGCAGGTATTAATTTGCCTGTTCGTGAAGGCAGTGCCAGCCGCAATCTGACAGCTATTATCAAGGGTGTTCTTGCAGAGGGTGTTGATGTAAGTGGACTCAGCTTTTGCACTGATGATAAGCATCTTGCCGCTATTCGTCAGGAGGGAACAATTCGCAACTGTGTGAAGATGGCTATAGAGCTGGGCATGAATCCTGTACGTGCATTGCGCATTGCTTCTATTAATGCGGCTCGTATTTATGGTTTAAAGCGTTTAGGTGCTATTGCTCCAGGCTGGCAGGCTGATATTGTAGTCTTTAATGATTTGGAGAAGCTGGAGCCTCTTTACGTTTTCCATAAGGGCGTTGATGCTTTACAGGCAGCGGAGTCTGTAGAGCGTGTAGAGCCCGCGGCTGAGCTGCGTGGCAGTGTTCGTCCGGCGGATGTTAGCGAAAAAATCTTTACTATGGAAATTGCTCCGGAGGCGGAATATCATGTTATTGATATGCTGCCTGGAGAAATTTTTACAGAGCATGCTGTATTGAAGGGCAGTGATGTTAAAAAGGCTTTGGCAGAGGGCAGTGTGCACTTCATAGCAGTTCTTGAACGTCATCATGGCACTGGCAATGTAGGTCTTGGACTTATTCGTGGCTATGGGCTGCGTGACGGAGCTGTAGCAACAACAGTAGCTCATGACTCCCATAACCTGATTGTACTTGGCACTAGTGCTCAGCAAATGGCTATTGCAGCTAAGGAGCTGGTGCGTGTACAGGGTGGCTATACATTAGTAAAAAATGGTTCTGTAGTAAAAACCTTGCCTCTTAATATTTGCGGCTTAATGAGCAGCGCTGATAGTGAAGCTCTTAACGAAGATTTGGAAATTATTAAGGAAGCGGCTCATGCTCAGGGCGTACCACAGGGCGTTGATCCCTTTATTAGCTTAAGCTTTATGGCGCTGCCTGTAATTCCCAAGCTGCGTATGACTGATATGGGACTTTTTGATGCAGAGCACTTTTGCTTCGTTTGAAAATCTATGCTAAAAATATTCACAAAAAATAGCTTGCTTATTGGTGGGGTATATGATACAATCATCTAGTGTCAATATTTTAATGAATATATAATTTATGTTCTATGTAAAGAGAGGTGTAAAGAATGAAAGAAAAGATTCATCCGAACTACGGTGAGGTTACTGCTACCTGTGCATGCGGCGCAAGCTTCGTTACTGGCAGCACTAAAAAAGAATTGCGCGTGGATGTTTGCTCTAAATGCCATCCATTCTTCACCGGTCAACAACGTAACGTTGCTGCTCGCGGTCGTATTGAAAAATTCAACAAACGTTACAACAAAGAACAATAATTTACATTCACAGCAGAGCTTATATAGCTCTGCTGTGTTTATATCTAGAAGAAAGTTAGCCTAACTATGGAAAAGAAGAAATTGAGCGTAGGCGGACAAGCCGTTATTGAAGGCGTAATGATGCGCGGTCAGGATAAAATTGCTGTTGCCGTACGTCAGCCTGATGGAGATATTGCTGTGGATGTACGTCCTGTCAGCAGTATTCGTGATAAATATCCAATTTTGAAAAAACCGCTGCTTCGCGGCGTTGTTGCTTTATTTGAGTCATTGTATGAGGGCATGAAGGCATTGACATATTCTGCCCAAGTTTCAGGAGAGGAAGAGGAGCAGCTGAGCGACAAAGAGATGGTAATGACCATTGCTACCTCTGTGCTTTTAGCTGTAGGCTTGTTTATTGTACTGCCAACCTGGTCCATGCGCTTTATGCATACCCTGACCAATGACCCTATGCTGCTTAATCTGGCTGAGGGCATTATGCGTATGCTCATTTTTATCGGCTATATTGCAGCTATATCCTCTATGAAGGATATTCAAAGAGTGTTTCAGTACCATGGTGCGGAGCATAAAACTATTTATACCTATGAAGCGGGATTGCCACTGCAGGTGGAAAATGTACGACAGTTTACTACATTACACCCTCGCTGCGGCACTAATTTTCTGATGATTGTTATGCTCATCAGTATGTTTATCTTTACCTTTTTAGGCTGGCCTAATTTGGTGGAGCGCATTCTTTCCCGTGTTATCCTGATGCCTGTTATAGCAGGTGTCAGCTACGAAATCATCCGCTTTGCCGGTAATCATGCAGATAATGCTTGCGTTCATTATGCAATTTTGCCGGGACTGCTGCTGCAAAAGCTGACCACTCGTCAGCCGGACGATTCTCAAATGGAGGTTGCTATTGCCTCCTTGAAGGCTGTACTGCCTGAGGATGACCCTGTCATGGTGGCAACTGCTGAAGCAGAAGCAAAAATAGCTGCGGAAGAAAATTTAGAAAAGCAAGCTGTAGAAGCTTAACGAAGCAGGAAAAATCCTGCTGTTATAGAAATGATATATAAATAACCCCTAAAATCACATCTACAGGAGAAGGAAAATGCTGGATAAATTACAAGCAATCGAAGATAGATATTTAGATTTAGAGGCTAGAATCAGTGACCCCGATGTTATTGCTAATCAGACTGAATGGCTGAAATGCACGAAGGCTCATGCTAAGATGGAGCCAGTTGTTACTGCCTTTCGTGAATACCGTGATATGGTAAAGGCAAAGGAGGAGGCTGAGGAAATTCTTCAGGCTAATGAGGATGCCGACTTAGTGGAAATGGCTAAGGAGGAGCTGAAGGAGCTGAAGCCTCAAATTGAGGAGTACGAGGAAAAGCTGACTATTTTGCTGCTGCCATCTGATCCTAACGACGACAAAAACGTTATTGTGGAAATCCGTGGTGGCGCTGGTGGCGATGAGGCAGCTCTGTTTGCAGGCGTACTTTTCCGCATGTATATGCGCTATGCAGAGGTGCGTGGCTGGAAGGTAGAGGTTATGGACTCCAGTCCTACCGAGCTGGGTGGCTTTAAAGAGGTTGTTTTCCAAATTAATGGTGATAGCGTATATAGTCGTATGAAATTTGAAAGTGGTGTACACCGTGTACAGCGTGTACCGGAAACTGAATCTCAGGGCCGTGTACATACCTCCACTGTTACTGTAGCAGTGCTGCCTGAGGCAGAAGAGGTTGATGTAGAAATCAATCCTGCTGATTTGCGTGTAGATACCTATCGTGCAGGTGGTGCTGGCGGTCAGTACGTAAACAAAACTGAATCTGCTGTACGTATTACCCATATTCCTACTGGTATCGTAGCTCAATGTCAGGATGAAAAATCCCAGCTGAAGAACCGTGAAAAATGTATGCGTGTTCTCCGTGCCCGTATTTTGGAGCAGGCGCAGGAGGAGCAGCGTGCAGCTACTGCTGAGGACCGTAAGAGCCAGGTTGGCACCGGTGACCGCAGCGAACGTATTCGTACCTATAACTATCCTCAGGGACGTGTAACAGACCACCGTATTGGTCTGACTCTCCATAAGCTGGAGGCAATTGTCAACGGTGATATGGAAGAGCTTGTAAGCGCTCTGATTACTGCAAAGCAAAGTGAACAATTACGTCAGGTGAAATAAGATGGACAAGCCTGTTTGGACTATCATTAAAATTTTAGATTGGACGAAGCAGTACTTCACAGACAGAGGCGTGGAAAATCCGCGCCTCGATGCTGAAGTGCTGCTTTGTGCTGTTTTACAGTGCGAGAGAATCAAATTATACATGGATTTTGAGCGCCCTTTGACTAGTGCGGAGCTGGCTAAGTATAAGGAATATGTTGCCCGTCGTGGACAGCACGAGCCCTTAGCCTATATTTTGGGCGAAAAGGAATTTATGCGTAACAGCTTTAAGGTTACACCTGCAACATTGGTTCCTAGACCAGAAACAGAGCTGCTGGTGGAAAGTCTTATAAAGGCCGCCAACCTGCTTAATGAAAATGGCGATGTAAAAATTTTAGACATTGGCACAGGTAGCGGTGCTATTATTGTATCCCTTTTGGATTATTTGCCTAACGCTAAGGGTGTAGGCGTAGATATTAGCATGGATGCTTTGGTTGTAGCTGAGGAAAATGCCCGTCGTATTGGCGTTAGAGAGCGTGCTGGATTCGTCCGCAGTGATTTGTTCAGCCGTATTCCTGCAGATAAGAAGTTTGATATTATCGTTTCTAATCCGCCCTATATTCCTGCAGCGGATATTGCCGGACTGGCCAAGGATGTACAAAAGGAGCCTCATGGAGCTCTTGATGGTGGCATCGACGGATTAGATTTTTATCGTCGTATCATTAATGAGGCTATGGAGCATATGGCCGCAGAGGGCATTTTGGCTTTTGAGGTGGGTATTAACCAGGCTCAGATAGTAGCGGAGCTGTGCCGTCAGGCGGGCTTTAAAGAAACAGCAATCCGTAAGGATTACGCAGACATTGAGCGTATGGTTTTTGCTGTTAAAGAAGAAGGAGATGGCAGTAAATATGCTGACCTATTATTGGAAATTACAAGAAAAATGTGATAACTCAGAGATTTTGCGTCAGGCAGCCTATTTTGTTAAAACAGGTGAGGTTGTAGCATTTCCTACAGAAACTGTTTACGGTTTAGGTGCTAATGGACTTAATCCTGAAGCGGTAGCCAAAATTTTTGCAGCTAAGGGCCGTCCTAACGACAATCCCTTGATTTTACATATTGCTGATAAAAAGGATATTTTGCCTCTGACTACAGGTCTTAACAATAATGCTAAGGTGCTGATGGAGCATTTTTGGCCAGGCCCCTTAACACTAATTGTTAATAAATCCAAAATTGTACCTGATGCAGTAAGTGCTGGTTTGGACACAGTTGCGGTACGCTTTCCGTCAAACCGCTTTGCACAGGAATTTATTAAGGCCTGTGGCTGTCCTATTGCAGCACCCTCTGCCAATATTTCCGGTCGTCCCAGTCCTACTAATGCTCAGGATGTATTGGAGGATATGCAGGGTAAGGTGGCAGCTGTTTTAGATGGAGGACATTGTGGTATTGGTCTGGAATCAACGGTTGTTGATACTACTGAACCTGTGCCTGTGATTTTGCGTCCTGGTGGAATTACCTATGAAATGCTGACAGAGGTTCTTGGTGCAGTAGAGATTGATCCTGCGCTGCAGGGTGATAAAAACTTTAGACCTAAGGCTCCTGGAATGAAGTATCGTCATTATGCGCCGATGGCTCCTGTGTATATTTTTGAAAATGATGCTGCTCAGGAGCTGCCTGCCATTGTTAAAAAAGGCATTATGAAGGGCTTGAAGGTAGGCGTTTTGTGTAGTGAGGCTATGCAGGGCCGCTTGCTTCCTCATGCTAATCTGCAGCTTTCCTGCTGGGGTAGCAGCCGCGAACAGCTGGCAGCAGATTTATTTGAGCTGCTGCGCCGTTTTGACCGCACTCAGCCTGATATTATTTTGGCCGAAGGCGTAAGTGAGGATGGCATTGGTCTGGCTATTATGAATAGAATGCGCAAGGCAGCAGGTCATCAAAGTATTATGCTGAAAAATGGTATACTAATGTTAAAAAATGGTGCACAATTACCTACTTTTATGGTAAAATAAGACAGACTATTAAAGTAATGCGAGGAGGATGGCTTAAATGAAAATTGCAATGGCAAGTGATCATGGCGGAATTCATTTAAAAGAACACATTAAGAATTATTTACAGGGTAAGGGTATTGAGGTAGTTGACCATGGTACCTATACTGAAGAATCCTGTGACTATCCTGATTTTGCAGCAAAGCTTTGCCAGGACATTACCAGCGGTGCTAGTGGCGCTGAGCGTGGTATTTTGATTTGTGGTACAGGTATTGGTATCTCTATTGCGGCTAATAAATGCAAGGGCATCCGTGCAGCATTGTGTGCAGATGTATTCTCTGCAAAAATGAGCCGTGAGCATAATAATGCTAATGTACTTTGCATGGGCGAGCGCACTACTGGCGTAGGTCTGGCAGAGATGATTACTGATGCATGGCTGGAAACTGAGTTTGCTGGTGGCAGACATGAACGCCGTGTAGATAAAATTATGGCACTGGAGAAATAAACCAGGAGGCATATATTTTGGACAAGGAACTTAATGCAATCGTTAAGCAGCTTACAGACTGTGCTGAAGAGCTAATTGCAGTTGCTAAAACCCGCAAGGGACAAATCTTCGTTTTGGGCTGCAGCACCAGCGAGGTAATTGGCAATAAAATTGGTACTGGTGGCAGTAGTGACGTTGCTGCTGCTATGTTCAAGGCCTTAAAAGAGGTTTGTGATAAGCACGAGCTTTTTTTAGCAGTACAATGCTGTGAGCATTTAAACCGCAGCCTTGTAGTTGAAGAAGAGGCAATGGAAAAATACGATCTGACAGAGGTAACCGTGCGTCCTATGCCTCACGCAGGCGGTGCAATGGGTACTGCTGCCTACGAAAAATTTACTAATCCTGTTGTTGTAGAGACTATTCAAGGTCATTTAGGTATGGATATTGGTCAAACTCTTATAGGTATGCACCTAAAGAGAGTAGCAGTTCCTGTACGACTGCAGCACAAGCTGATTGGCGAGGCAGTGCTTACTGCGGCCAGAACTCGTCCGCCCCTTATTGGTGGCGAGCGTGCTAAATATCCTGCAAGCAGATAATTGACCTTTTTGAAAATGAGGAGGAAGAATAACATGAACTTAGACAAACTGGCTATTGCGGATCCTGAGCTCAATGGCTATATTAACGAAGAGCTGAACCGCCAAAGAAACAAAATTGAGCTTATTGCATCCGAAAACTTTGTAACTCCCGCTGTAATGGAAGCTATGGGTACCGTTCTGACCAACAAATACGCAGAGGGTTATCCTGGTCATCGTTACTATGGCGGCTGCGAATACGTAGATAAAGTAGAAACCCTGGCTATTGAACGTGCTAAAAAGCTGTTTAATGCTAAATTTGCCAATGTCCAAGCTCATGCAGGCGCTAATGCTAACCTGGCTGTATACTTTGCATTTTTGCAGCCTGGCGATACCATCATGGGTATGAACCTGTCCCAAGGTGGTCACCTGAGCCATGGATCCCCGGTAAACATTTCCGGTAAATATTTTAAGGTTGTTCCCTATGGCGTAAACAAGGAAACCGAAGTAATCGACTATGATGAAATGGAAAAAATCGCTAAGGAAAACCAACCTAAAATCATCGTTGCAGGTGCTAGTGCATATCCTCGCGTAATTGATTTTGCTCGTATCGCTGAAATCGCTCATAGCGTAGGCGCAATCTTTATGGTAGATATGGCTCACATTGCTGGCCTGGTTGCTGCTGGCCTTCATCCCAGCCCCATGCCCTATGCTGACGTTGTAACCACCACCACTCACAAAACTCTGCGTGGTCCTCGTGGCGGTCTGATTCTGACCAACAATGAGGAATATGCTAAGGCAATTAATAAATCTATTTTCCCTGGCGTTCAAGGTGGTCCTTTGATGCATGTCATCGCTGCTAAGGCTGTTGCCTTCGGCGAAGCTCTGAAGCCTGAATTCAAGGAATATCAAGAAAACATCGTTAAAAACGCAAAGGCATTTGCTGAAGCTTTAGTTAAAGAAGGCTTCCGTCTTGTTTCCGGTGGCACCGATAACCATCTGGTGCTGGTTGACGTACGTGGCCAAGGCCTGACTGGTAAGGTTGCAGAACACCTGCTGGATGAAGTTGGTATTACCTGCAACAAAAATACCATCCCCTTCGATCCTGCTAGCCCCTTTGTTACCAGCGGTCTGCGTTTAGGCACTCCTGCTGCTACCACTCGTGGCTTCAAGGAAGAAGACTTCCGTGAAATTGCAGCTATTATCGGCCTGGTGCTGAATAATCCTGAGGATGCTGCTAAGCACGAAGAAGCTGCTAAGCGTGTAGCTGCACTTTGCGCTAAATATCCCATGTATCCCAATCTGTAATAAATAAAAATCACCGCTCTCACTATGGGAGCGGTGTCTTTAAAAGCAAAATAAACAGAATCTTCACATATTTGCGTAAGCAAATTTAGTTGAAAAGAAAGGAATTTGATAATGCAGATTACTATTGTAGATCATCCCCTGTTAAAGGAAAAAATGACCGTTCTGCGTGATGCCAACACTGATTGTGCATCCTTCCGTCGTGCTATTGGCGAGGTAGCAATGCTGCTGACCTTTGAAGCCGCTAAAAGCATCCCTGTTGAAGAGGTTGAGGTAACCACTCCTTTGTGCACAACTAAGGGCCATAAAATTAAAGACTCTGTTACCGTTGTTCCCATCCTGCGTGCAGGCCTGGGCTTTATGGAGGGCGTACTGACCGTTCTTCCTGAGGCTAATGTTGGTCACATCGGTATGAGCCGTAACGAAGAGACCTTAGAGCCTATGGAATACTACTGCAAAATGCCTAAGGATTTAGATGCTTATACCATCGTGGTTGACCCCATGCTGGCAACTGGCGGCAGCGCTGTTGCAGCTATTGACCAAATTAAAAAACGCGGCTATCATAACATCTGCTTCATGTGCCTTGTTGCAGCTCCTGAGGGCGTAGAAAAGCTGAACGCTGCACATCCTGATGTACCTATCTATACCGCAGCTTTGGACCAATGCCTGAACGAGCATGGCTATATTGTTCCTGGCTTAGGTGATGCTGGCGACAGAATTTTCGGTACTCTGTAAAATCATGGAAGCTAAAAGCAGACCCGATTGGGACCAATATTTTATGGAGATTGCCAAGGTGGTAAGCACTCGCTCCACCTGCCTAAGACGCAGTGTAGGTGCTGTTATTGTCAAAAACCGCCAAATTGTGGCAACTGGCTATAATGGTACACCCAAGGACTTACCTCACTGTGCAGAGGTTGGCTGCCTGCGTGAGCAGCTAAATGTACCGTCTGGCAAAATGCACGAGCTGTGCCGTGGAATTCATGCTGAGCAGAATGCTGTAGTACAGGCTGCCTATCATGGTGTATCCGTAAATGGCGGCACTGTTTACTGCACCCATCAGCCTTGCGTTGTTTGCACTAAAATTTTAATCAATGCAGGTATTGAGCGTATTGTGTACGCCAACCCGTATCCTGATAAGCTGGCAGAGGACATGATGAAGGCCTCTGGTATTAAAATTGATATAGTAAAATAGAAATCAGCTTCTTGCTTTATCTAAGGCAGGAAGCTGATTTTTTTGACACATTTATTTTTCTTGCTAAAAGCAGACATTCGTGATAAAGTAAGCGTATAATTGCATAATGACCGCTAGGGGCGCAATTTTGCTGAGAGGACAATGTCCGACCCTTTGAACCTGATTACGGATAATACCGGCGTAGGAAAGCGATAGATTTGGATTTGCCAGAGACTAACCAGCCGTTTCCGTAGGGGAGCGGCTTTTTTTTGATGCAAAAAGCAAGATAAGGAGCGTGACCTAAATGGCAACACAAATGCAGCTGGCTCGTCAGGGCATTATTACAGACGCAATGAAAATCGTAGCGGAGCAGGAAAAACTTTCTCCTGAATTTATCCGCGAGGGCGTAGCGAAGGGCACTATTGCAATTTGCTGCAATGTTAATCATAAAAACTTAATTCCTAGAGGCGTAGGCCAGGGATTGAAGGTTAAGGTAAACGCTAATATTGGTACATCTAGCAGCTATCCTGATCCGGAGCCAGAGCTGAAAAAGCTGGAGGCAGCCATTGCAGCGGGTGCAGACTCTGTTATGGACCTGTCCACTGGCAATAATATTAGTGCTTCTCGTCAGGCAATCATTAATGCGTCCACCGTTATGGTAGGCACTGTGCCTATTTATCAAATCACAGTTGAGACCATTAAAAAGCGTGGCGCTGTTGTAGAAATGACTAAAGAGGATATTTTTGATGTTATTCGTCAGCAGGCTAAGGATGGTGCAGACTTTATGACCATTCACTGTGGCATTAACCGTCAGGTACTGAAGGCGTTGGTGGATGAAGGTCGTGTAATGGACGTAGTAAGCCGTGGCGGCAGCTTTATCACTGGTTGGATGCTGCACAATGATAAAGAAAATCCCCTTTATGAATACTATGATGAAATTCTTGATATTTGCGAGGAATATGATGTAACCATCAGCTTAGGCGATGGACTGCGTCCGGGCTGTATTGCCGATGCAACTGATAGAGCGCAAATTCAAGAGCTGCTTAATTTGGGCGAGCTGACACAACGTGCCTGGGATAGAGGCGTGCAGGTTATGGTTGAAGGACCTGGCCACGTACCCTATAACCAAATTGCAGCTAATATGCAGCTGCAAAAACGTATTTGTCATGGTGCACCCTTCTATGTACTGGGACCACTAGTAACAGACGTAGCACCTGGCTATGACCATATTACTAGCGCTATTGGCGGTACCTTGGCTGCAGTTAGCGGTGCAGACTTCCTTTGCTATGTAACACCTGCAGAGCATTTAGGACTTCCTGATTTGGAGGATGTACGCCAAGGCGTTATTGCATCTCGTATTGCTGCTCATGCTGCAGATTTGGCTAAAGGTAACAAGGAAGCTTGGGAATGGGATTTGGCAATGGCCAAGGCTCGTAAAGAGCTGGACTGGAAAGCACAGCTGGAGCTGGCACTTGATCCTGTACGTGCAGTGGAATATCGTAATAAAAAGAACAAGGCGGATGATGAGGCCTGCTCCATGTGCGGCGATTACTGCGCAGTAAAGATTGTTGGTCAATATCTGGACGAGCATAAAAGAAAGAAATAAGGGGGAAATAATTTATCCGTTGCACTGCACACAAAATGAGTAACGCGAACTCTTGCCTCCCCTTACTAAGGGGAGGGGGACCGCGATAGCGGTGGTGGGGTGTGAACTTGTGTGAAAAAATACACAAGTTCATTTAAAAAATTAGTACCAACCATTAATATCTAAGCGTATTTACTACTAAGTTTTTCTGTGTTATGGAATTGTTACAGTTTTATTAAAAATAATGAGTAATAAATGTGAACTTGTATTGTGAACAATAGCTCATATGATGGAATAAGCCTTGTAAACACAACGTTTTTGGCTGTTTATGGGCGGTGAAATTGTAAATGTGTAACAGTTTTGATGATTTTATGAATAATTAGAGAATTTTAAGAAAATTTAACTTGCATTTTTGGTGAATGCATTTTAAAATATACGTAACAGTAAGGAATGTAGACTGTAAAGTCAAAGTACATTTTTTATTGTACACCCTTGATTATAAAACTCCAAAGGAAAGGCTAAAGTATTACAAGGTAGAGGAAACAAGGCAACTCTTACCAGGACTGTAAGAAAAATGCTAATCTGGAGGAATTTTGTAATAAATAAATTCAAAAGTCTCTGACAATCAGAGAAAAGAGGAGGAAATTTATTATGAAAAAATCCTTAGTACTCGCAATGGCTATGGCTCTGGGCGTAACTGCTTCCGCATACGCTGCAAATCCGTTCTCCGACGTTCCGGCTGGCCACTGGGCATATGATTCCGTAGCAGAACTGGCAGCTGCAGGCGTAGTTGATGGTTATGCTGATGGCACCTTTGGTGGCGACAAACTGATGACCCGTTATGAAATGGCTCAAATCGTAGCAAAAGCTATGGCAAACGGCGCTAACGTTGACAAACTGGCTGCTGAATTCGCTGACGAACTGGATACCCTGGGCGTTCGCGTAGCAAACCTGGAGAAAAAAGCTGACAACGTAAAAATCACTGGCCAAATCCGTGCTCACTACAAAGACGTTGATGGCGGTGCTTCTACTTCTAAAATTCGTACCCGTCTGTTTGTAAACGGTCAAATTAATGATGATTGGTCTTATACTGGTCGTATTCAAAACGAGCAAATTCTTGACAACAATGCAGATGAAGATGAAGATACTAAACTGAACTGGGCGTTTGTTGATGGTAAACTGGGTGGCATGAAAGTTACCGCTGGCCGTCAAGATTTTAAACTGCATGCTGGTAATGTAGTGGATAATACTTTTGATGGTGCTAAAGTTGCTTACGGTAAAGATGTTAAACTGACTGGTTATGTTGGTAAAGCTGCTTCCTTTACTAAAGAATCTGGCGATCGTTTTTATGCTGCTGACGTTGCTACTAAACTTGGCGTAGTTGATGCTTTTGCAACCTACTACAAAGCAGATGTTAAAGACGCAGAAAATGAGATTTATGCACTGGGTGCTGGTTTGAGTGTTGCTAAAGGCGTTAAGCTGAGCGCTGAATATTTGATGGGTGATGCTGCTACTGGCTTAGATGATGATGGTTATGTAGTTGGTTTGAAATTTGGTGGCGCTTCTGCTGCTAAGGTTGGCTCTTTCGGTCTGTATGCTAACTACTTTGACCAACCGGCTGCGACCTATCTGAAACACACAATTTCTACAAATGCTGATATGCCTGCTGTTGTAGACGTTGATGGTAAAAAGTCCGACGGCTTCAAAGGCTTCGAAGTTGGTGCTAACTACACCTTAGCTAAGAACATCGTTGCAGGCGTTAAATACTATGATCTGGAAGCTCGCGAAGGCAAAGCTGAAGACGTTCAAACCTTGTGGTCTGAAGTAATCTTCACTTTCTAATCTAAGGCTTAGATAAAGTTAATACGTTTTAAAATTAAGGGCGCGACCTTTGGTCGCGCTCTTTTTTTTGTATGCGTACATGAAGCGCGCTAGTTAGTTTTATAATGAAGTGTAGATTAATGTGATATACACTTCTTATTGATAATATACTTTAATTATCAATAAATTTTCATAATAGACTATATAGTCAAGAAAAAGCATTTGTACATTTGAAGATTATAATAAAATAATTAAAGTTTACAGTATATACGTGATAAATGTTGAATGTTGTACAAGATTTTCTTGCAATTGGTGTAAAATTATGGTAAAATGGGCACATAAGTTTTGTTAATCCTGCGATTAGAAAGCCTAAAGAAAGATACTGCTTGTAGAGGAAACAAGGCAACTCTTACAGTTTGCAGCTATTGCTTGGAGGGTGTTCTGAACAAGGGAAAGATAAAGCTTAAAAAATTATAGTCCTGAGGGAGGAAATTACAATGAAAAAATCCTTAGTATTAGCAATGGCTATGGCTCTGGGCGTAACTGCTTCCGCATACGCTGCAAATCCGTTCTCCGACGTTCCGGCTGGCCACTGGGCATATGATTCCGTAGCAGAACTGGCAGCTGCAGGCGTAGTTGATGGTTATGCTGATGGCACCTTTGGTGGCGACAAACTGATGACCCGTTATGAAATGGCTCAAATCGTAGCAAAAGCTATGGCAAACGGCGCTAACGTTGACAAACTGGCTGCTGAATTCGCTGACGAACTGGATACCCTGGGCGTTCGCGTAGCTAACCTGGAGAAAAAAGCTGACAACGTAAAAATCACCGGTCAAGTTCGTGCTCGTTACCAATCCCATGAAGAAGGCGAAGATGTAGCTGACCTGCGTACTCGTCTGTTCGTAAATGGTCAAGTTAACGATAACTGGTCCTACACTGGTATGATTGAAAACGTTCAAACCTTTAATGATAATGGTGAAGACCAAAACCAAGGTAACAAAGGCGAAGACGATACCGAACTGAAACGTGCTTATCTGAATGGTCGTCTGGGCGGTCTGGACGTAGTTGCTGGCCGTTACAACGAAGTAACCTCCACCGGTAACGTTCTGGATATCGATGCTGATGGCGTTAAAGTTTCCTACGGCAAAGACGTTAAAGTATCTGCTTCTGTATTCAAAGCTGCTGGCGATGAAGTAACTGCTGAACCTAGCGATCGTCTGTATGTAGCTGGCGTTGAAAGCCAAATCGGTGTATTCGACGTTTATGCTAACTACTTCAAAGCTAGCGAAGCAGGTCTGACTTTTGATGCTAAAACTGGTAAAGCTGTTGTTAAGGGCGACAAAGAAGTTTACAACGTTGGCCTGTCCTTCGACGTAGCTAAAGACCTGAACCTGGGTTATGAATACATGTGGGGCGACAAAGAATACAACAAAGAAGTTTCTAAAGACGGTTATGTAGTATCCCTGGCTTACAAAGGTGCTGGCGAAGAAGTTGGTTCCTATGGCCTGTATGCTAACTACTTTGATCAACCGGTAAACGCATTCCTGGCTCCGACCACCGATGCTACCGTATTTGCTGATGGCTACAAAGGCTGGAACGTAGGCGCTGACTACACTCTGGCTAAAAACATCACCTTGGAAGTTAACTACTATGACACCGAATCCAAAGACGGCAAACAAGATGACCAATCCATCTTCTCCGCTCTGTTCTTCAACTTCTAATTCATAGAGTGACTAATTTAAGAGGACTGCTTAGGCAGTCCTCTTTTTGTATGCTTAATTTAGCTATTGCAAAGGGTAAAAGCTTTTTAATTTGACGCTAGTACAGATTTTGTGGCAAATGTAAGGTGCATATAGAATTTGATGTACTTGCTTGATAGATATAATAAAGATAGTTATGTATTGTAAGAATTAGAGAAGCTTTTCATCATACACTATGTATATGGTCAAAGTAATTTTAATATACAAAAATTACAGCTTAAAGATAATTGCTTCTATTTATATTTCAGTATTGCTTTAAAAATAATGTGGACTATAAAGTCAGTTTTTTCTTTCTACTACTGTTAAATTATTGAATTTTGTGCTACAATAACCATATACCACTTTTAACTTTAGGAGGAAATGAAATGAAAAATATTATGCGTTATTTCATCATGACCGTAATGGCTATATGCTTTATGGTTCCTGGCTTCAGCGCTGCTGAGGCTGCAAGTGTAGCTATTCTGCCCTTGATTAACAATATTGAGGGTGGCGATGATCTGGCTAACTCTTTGTTCTACAAGGAAGCTATGGGTGCTGTTAAGTCCAAAAAAGGCTTCTATGTTGAAGAAAATGCTAAGCTGAGAGCTGCAGTTGAGGAAGCAAACATTGGTGAAGAAATTCCTTCTGCTTCTGTTTTGGCAAAAATTGCTAAAGAAGGCAACGTTGACATTGTTTTCGTAATGGAAATTGATGAGTTGCATGATGAGCCTGTTTTCCCGTCCAGCGAGCGTCTGCTTGAGCTGAATATGGAAGGTAAGGCAGTTGCTTACAACGCATTGAACGGTGCTTACTATGAGCATGAATTTGACAGCGATAAACAAATCGACGAAACTCTGACCTCTCGTTGGGACTGGGTTCACGAAGAATTTGGTCGTCAAGTACGCATTGAAATGGACCGTGCTTTAAGAGCAAAATAATTATAGTAAATTTTAGAGGATAGCTTAGGCTGTCCTCTTTTTATTTTAGGCTTTAGCATGTTGAAGGCACGATAGTTTCATGGTAAAGGCAATTATCTTGTTTGAACCAGTAAACCACTCGTTATGTAGGTGTGCGTTGATATTAAAGTTTTTTGGACTATACTAGTAGCTTTTAATGTAAGGATGCCTGCAAGTGTTTAGATAAAAGTGTTATATTGATTAATTAGTTTTTATG
>Reba_p2__coassemble_606_pt1 | contig 25794 bp, 25 predicted proteins | sample Reba_p2__metabat2_low_PE_025 | metagenome-assembled genome bin Reba_p2 | reverse complement strand
TCTACACACTGATTACCTATAGCAATCAACTATACCAATGTATATCCGCCAAATAGCGTATTATTCTGCCGTGAATTCTACTATATGTTCACCGCAATAACAATACGTCTGTCCTATTACATCAGGTTTTATTTCTTCACCTCTGAGGCGTATGCAGGCGCTGGCTTAAATGTTTCAGCCAAGCCTATTAAAAGATTATCAAAGGCGTCGTTATTTTTAGAAGAAATATGGCACACAATTACATCACGATCATATTGCTTCAGTGTTTCTGGTGCTACAGCTTTACCATCCTTGCAAATTATGCACACCGGATTTTTTTTGCCCTCCGTTGCGGAAGACACCTTTATAACCTTGTTGCAAATAACGGTGCCATCGGCTACATCGCTAATAATTTCTTCAGTAAAATCCTCTACGGCATAATTAGTCTTAACGTAGTTCACTGCAGAAAATACCACCGCTATACCAAGAACAAATGTCAAAATAGTCTTCTTCATAATCGTCGTCCCTTTCATAAATAATGCAAGCATTATATTTACTCTCTTTATTAATATTAACAGTCCAAGATTAACGCAAGCTTAAACCAATGTAAAATCTATGTAAAGCATCGGTATTTCATATCCTGTAGCGTTTAATTATAATCTGCCATCAATATTCAGCACATTTCTTAAAAATAGTTATTCCACCTATTTTTAATGCTAAAAGCTTAAGCATTACCACTTGCAAGATTAATTCTTATTTGTGTACTTATTTCTATTTATTTTATTACTGTTCTTGATTGATTATACTATATAATTTCTTCTAACACAACTTATTATTTTCTATGTTTTTTTACTAATTTAGCAAATTTCCTATATCAAATCACTTAAATTCATTATACAAAATTTGTAACAAAGCTTTTTGACAAATAAAAAATCCCCTACAGATTTCTCTGCAGGGGATTTGATGGAGGCGCCTCAAGTACGCCTTATTTCATTTTATTGGCAGATTACATCATGCCAGGCATGCCGCCCATAGGAGGCATAGCAGGAGCAGCAGCTTCCGGAGCCGGTTTGTCAGCTACAATGGATTCAGTGGTCAGAACCAGTGCTGCGATGCTTGCTGCGTTTTGCAGTGCGCTTCTGGTAACCTTGGTGGGGTCAACGATGCCTTCTGCAATCATATCAACATATTTTTCGGTCAGTGCGTTGAAGCCTACACCCTTGCGGCTGCGTTTGATGGTGTCAACGATAACAGCGCCTTCCAGACCAGCATTGTAAGCGATTTGACGAACAGGCTCTTCGATAGCACGTTTAACGATTTCTACGCCAGTTTTTTCGTCGCCAACAGCTTTGATTTTAGCCAGAGCAGGTTGTACTTGCAGCAGTGCAGTACCGCCACCAGCTACAATGCCTTCTGCAACAGCAGCGCGAGTTGCGTTGAGAGCGTCTTCAATGCGCAGTTTCTTTTCTTTCAGCTCAACCTCGGTAGCAGCACCAACCTTGATTACAGCTACGCCGCCAGCCAGTTTAGCCAAACGCTCTTGCAGTTTTTCTTTATCGAATTCGGAAGTGGTTTCCGGAATTTGTGCACGGATTTGAGCAACGCGAGCAGCAATAACGTCTTTGTCGCCTTGGCCATCAACGATGGTGGTCATTTCTTTAGTTACACGAACTTGACCAGCTTGGCCCAGGTCAGCAACGGTTGCGCTGTCCAGCTTACGGCCAACTTCTTCGCTGATTACGGTAGCACCGGTCAGGATAGCGATGTCTTGCAGCATTGCTTTACGACGGTCACCAAAGCCAGGAGCTTTAACAGCTACAGCCTTGAAGGTACCACGCAGCTTGTTAACAACCAGGGTTGCCAGTGCTTCGCCTTCAATATCTTCAGCAATAATCAGCAGCTCACGACCAGCTTGTACTACTTTTTCCAGTACAGGCATAATGTCTTGAATCATGGTGATTTTTCTATCGGTAATGAATACCATGGGGTTATTCATAACAGCTTCCATTTTTTCAGCGTCAGTAGCCATGTAGGGGGAGATGTAGCCACGGTCAAATTGCATACCTTCTACAGTTTCCAGGCAGGTTTCCATGGTTTTGGATTCTTCAACGGTGATAACGCCGTCATCGCCAACCTTTTCCATAGCGTCTGCAATCAGGTTGCCAATTTCTTCGTCAGCAGCGGAGATGGACGCAACTTGTGCTTTAGCAGCCTTGGTTTCAACCTTTTGAGAAACTGCTTGCAGCTCTTCAACCAAAACATCTACTGCTTTTTTGATGCCTTTTTTCAGAACCATGGGGTTAGCGCCAGCAGCTACGTTACGCATACCTTCGTTAATCATAGCTTGAGCCAGAACGGTTGCAGTGGTGGTGCCATCGCCAGCAACATCGTTGGTTTTGATGGAAACCTCTTTAACCAGTTGAGCACCCATGTTTTCAAAGGGATCTTCCAGCTCGATGTCACGAGCAATGGTTACACCGTCGTTGGTGATGGTGGGAGCACCATATTTCTTTTCTAATACTACGTTACGGCCTTTAGGACCAAGGGTTACTTTTACAGCATCAGCCAGTGCGTTTACGCCACGCTCCAGGCTACGACGAGCTTCTTCGTTGAACAGGATTTGTTTAGCCATTTTATATCGCTCCTTATATCAGTTAAATTTAATATATCAGTTGCTGCCTTAGCAGCAGTCAGCTTGCTAAATTATTTTTCGATTACAGCCAGCAGGTCACGTTCGCTCAGGATCAGATAATCCTTGCCATCGTGTTTAACCTCTGCGCCACAATATTTAGCGAAAATTACTTCATCGCCAACTTTTACTTCCGGTTGAACCAGAACGCCATTTTCATATTTGCCACGGCCAACAGCTACAACCAAGCCTTGTACCGGTTTTTCTTTAGATGCAGTATCAGGCAGATAAATGCCAAATTCAGTTTTTTCTTCTTTAATAACGGGTTCTACTACTACGTGGTCAGCTAACGGTTTCAACATTATGAAAACCCCTTTCTTATGTATAAAATGTGAGAGCAAACAATATTGTTAGCACTCTTTATATCCGAGTGCTAATTACAATTCTTATTATATCCATATTCCAGAAAAATGCAATACCTTTGACCATATATTTTACAAATTTTTCTTAAATTTTCATAACGAACGGCAAAATTGCAGTCACGAAGGTAAATTTTGCTATCTTGAATGCCATTTTTGAACCTGTGAATGGCAAAATTGCACTATCGAATGCCATTTTTACGCTTCTCAAAATTGCTTTAAAGAGTTAAAAGTCAAATAAACAAAGCTCTAAAACTATCATTTACTGTACTTCAAATGCAAAACAGGTCTCCAAATCTATAAAAAATACACCAATTTGTAATAATAGGTATGGAAATAAGGAGATTTATAAGCAAAATTTAGAAAAGTAGTCAAAAAAGTATTGTTTATGCTGCACCTAAAAAAACAATAGGATTTTTTTCAAGTTAGCGTTCAAATATATAACATCATTTCTACTGGTAATAATAAGGTCGTTTAATTACAAAAACTGTTCAAACACAAATCATTGCTTGAATTATCTAAGTGCTATATAATTATGGTATGCCAATATATCATAGAAAGGAGATAAAATATGTGCACTAACAAACACTACTACTGCATGTTCAATAATATTACAGTTACATCTAGTGATGTTATTGAGGAACAATATAAAGAATATATTTGTATAAGGTTTGAGCGACCCAATGACAATGGCTTTGACTTTGCTGAAATCATCATGCCTGACAAAACAATCATCAAATCCTATGGTTTCTCAGAAGAAGAACTATTTTGGATTGAATCCTTTGCTAATGATAATTTGTTATTGATATGGGAAATGGCAAAGGGGGAATCCAAAATTGCCTAAAATATTAGCAGCATTTTTAGGATATGTATTCTACTTTTGGGCAAATGAAACCAACGAACCAATACACATCCATGTTTCTAAAGGAAAACAAACAATAAACGCAACAAAATTTTGGATTACAAGCTCTGGAGTGGAATTAGCCAACAACAACAGCCAAATTCCAGATAGAGAAATAAGACAAATCACCAAATACCTAACTATGAACAGAGAAAGAATTATTGCTCAGTGGATTAGTATATTTGGATATGGTGAAGTAAAGAAATAATCAATCTGACAGAATCCTTGCAAAAGGGTTCTGTCTTTTTTATGCCTAAAAAACTCAAAAGCAGCCTGCGTAGTGCAGACTGCTTTAAACTAGTTAATACATCATGTTAGTAACCATAGCATAATAGAATTTAACTTTCTTACAGCTCATGTGCCAGCTTTTCTACTTCAGCGTAAGTTAAGCCAGTCACCTCAGCAACATCCTCAATAGAGTTTTTCTTAAGAAGTAGTGCCTTGGCAATTTGAATGCTTTTCTTTCGTGCGCCAGAAGCTTCACCTTCTTTTATCCCTTCTTTAATCCCTTCTTTAATGCCTTCTTTTATACCCTGTTCTTTACCAAATCTAATCAGTTTTTCGCTCAATTCACACATAAGGTCAATACCTCCTTCCTTACTCTTAAAAAATTCTACTCTATCTGCTAATTCTTTATAATGCATATTCTCAGGCGAATTACAAAACATGTCGCTCATCAATTTTCCTAAAGGCGTTTCATTTTTAATAGAAGCATTTACATATATAATGTGTGCTCCGTCATTTATCTGTTTTCCTTCTGGTACTAGGCATCTTTCAATGTTATAAAGAGGCTTATTTTCGCCCCATACATCCTGTTCTGTTATGAAAATGATGTACGTTTCTCCTAGTTTCTCATAATCTGAACCTTTAGGTAGTATATTACTATCCAACATAGCACTATAATAACGAGCCCTCTTTACCGATGAGCCCTTTTTTGCCTTCTGAATCTCAACATCATAGTGCTTGCCATCTGTGTCTACTGCATATATATCCAATATTACAGAGTGGCCATCAATACTATTAAACAAATGCTGAGTTTTTGTTTTCTCTACCATAAGTGTAGCATTATTCAGAATTACTTGCAAGAGCACTTGACTACACTCATTACAACCGTCAAAAGCCTTTTTCATAAGCATATCGTCCATCAAACACAGCTTTTGAATTTCTGACCTCAGTAGCTCCTTATCATAACAATTTTGTATCACATTTTCCAATATGCTTCACCTTTCTTAATCATTTTTATCGTTATATACTAACAATGCTTAAATTTGAATAATCGCCCCCTAAAAATGACAAAAAGCAGCACTCACTACTACAAATAATAGTAACAAGTACTGCTTAATCTTTTTATTTTATAATCAACCTAGCAACTTCTCCTAGGAAGATGTTTATGCCCTTATTTTAACACCGTCCGTTATAATAGGCAACAGACTGCTTTATAAAATTCCAAATACATAAATTTAAAACTCAACCCATTCAGAACAACCTTTGTCTGTTACAACAGCTATTTGCTTATGCTGTACGTCCGCTTGGTCTAACACCAATTCGCACTCATCGTACTTCTGCTGTGCTAATACTAAAGCGTCCTGCTCATTTTTTGCTTCTATTTCAAATTCCTGTACAATGGTTTCTTCAATAACAATCTTAAATTTAGACATTTTTACCTCTTCTCTGCAGCCTTGATGATACTTTCAGCAAGGGCTTTGAGAGTAATACGTTTAGCCATGCTGTACTGCTGCATTTTGCGATAGGCGTCCTGCTCGGAGATTTTGTGAGCGGTCATCAAAATGCCCTTAGCGCGGTCCACTAGCTTGCGGGTTTCCAGGCTGTCCTTAAGATCTAACAGCTCCTTATTCAGCTCCTGTAGCTCATTAAAGCGACTGGCAGCAATTTCCATTGCAGGGAACAGCTGCTCCTCACGTACAGGCTTAACCAAATAGGCGCTTACACCTGCCTTACTGGCCTTTTCTACAATGTCCTGCTGACTATAGGCAGTTAAAAGCAATACTGGTGCAAGGTTTTCCTCACCAATAATGGCAGCAGCCTCTAAGCCGTCCATATTAGGCATTTTAACATCCATAATAATAAAGTCAGGCTTCAGCTCTCGAGCCATCTTTACGGCCTGCGCTCCGTCCGCCGCTTCGCCTACAATATGATGACCGGCGTCGCTAAGCATTTCCCGCAGATCCAGACGAATTAGCGCTTCGTCATCAGCAATAAGTATATTCAGCTTTTGCAGCATTATTGTCCACCTGCCTTCGGAATAATCACCTGAGCTACAGCTCCGCCCTCAGGTCTGTTCTTTAAAGTAAAGCTACCATGTAAATCAGATTCTGCCAAGGTCCTAATAATCTTCAGTCCCAAGCTTTTGCTTTGACTGATGTCAAAATCAGCAGGAATACCAATACCGTCATCAGTAATTGTCAAATAATAGGCATCACTTTTTTCTGTAAAGCTAACCTCTAAGCGTCCCTGCATTTTGCCCTCAAAGGCATGCTCAATGATGTTTTGCAGCAGCTCGTTTAAGATTAGGGCAATGCTGGTGGCCTTTTCTGAAGGCAACTGCAGCTGGCCCGCAAAAAACTCAGCCTCCAGCTTAAAGTCAGGGTTTAGCATACTGCTTAAAATAGCCTGATAAATACCCTTGGCCACCTTGCCTACATCAATCAGACCACTATCCTGCTGAGACAAATACTCATGGACGATGGCGATACTGCTGACACGGCCAATGCAATCACGCAGTACCAGCTTGGTTTCTTCACTTTGGGCCCTGCGCGCCTGCAGCCGCAAAAGGCTGGTTATAGTTTGCAGGTTATTTTTTACACGGTGGTGTATTTCCTTGATGACTACGGACTTAATTAAAAGCTCTTCATCCTTTTTACGCAGCTCCGTAATGTCACTAATAATAACGATGGCGCAGCCGCCTCTAGGACGCTCCACCACTGGCAGAACACGCATGGAAAGAATACGTCCGTGAACATTAAACTCCTTACCCTCGGCCGTGCCTGTGTCGATAACCATGCCTACTAAAGGCCAATTAACATTACGGTCGTTAGTACGGCTGCCAATCAGTCCCCTCACATCCATGGATTGGAAAATATGCTTGGCTGCTCTATTGGCAGCAATAATCAGCTTATTGGCGTCCACTACCATTAATCCGTCCGTTGGGGACAAACGGCTATATAAAGAATTATCCTCTACAGAACGACGTAAATTACATAAAAGCTCAAAGGACTGAGCTACTATAATATCGTCTAAACGAGCACCATCAAAGCTAAGGGCAGCAAAGGTTCGCCCTGCCCCGTCCTTCAGCGGATAAACCTTAAAGCCGTAAAGGGTACCTAAAACAAGCTCCTTTTTGCCATCCACAGGCAGTCCGCTTTGCAGGCAGCGGCTAACAATAGGCTCCTCCACAGTACGGATGCGGCGTCCTGTCATATCTGGCTGAACACTGCCAACCTGAGTACGAGGGCGTACCTGCTTATAGATATTATAGAAGCGTTTATCCTCCGCCTGCAGATAAATAGTAATGGAGGCGTGAGCAATATCCGCTGCCAGGCCTAAAATAGGCTGCATTGTTTGTAAAGTATTACGTTGTTCTGCAGTTAAATTGCTCAGCATGTTTTCCTCATTCCGTTCTACAATGTATTTTCCACAGGACTGTGGAAGAAATCCACTGCTTTATCCACATTATCCACCTGCTTATCCACAGGCTTAAACTTTGTTAAAAGTGCTTTTTTGGGGTATTTCCCACTAGTTATCCACATTATCCACAGAGTTATGCACTCTATTGGACATTTATTTTACATAAACTTAACGAAGGAACAGCGTTTAAGTCCAGTGGACTTCTCATGCCAGCCTGATACATAAAGTAGCCACGGCAGGCAATCATTACAGCATTATCAGTACAAAGAATGGACGTTGGGTGTACCAGCTGGCAGCCCATTTTTTCCATTGCCTCAGCCAATGTATTCTGCAATGTCTTGTTGGCAGACACACCGCCTGCCAGTACAATCTTCTTATAGCCTGTATCCTTCATGGCAACCTCAGCCTTACGCACCAGTGCATCCACTACAGCATGCTGGAAGGACGCCGCTACGTCAGCACGGTTTACCTCACGTCCTGCCTGCTGCTGATTGTGCAAATAGTTGATTACAGCAGATTTTAAGCCACTAAAGCTGAATTCATAGGGTGCATCCAGCTTAGCAACAGGAAACTCGATAGCATGAGGATTGCCGTCCAAAGCCAGCTTTTCAATCTCGGGACCACCGGGATAGGGCAGGCCCATAACGCGGGCAATTTTATCAAAGGCTTCGCCTGCAGCATCGTCACGGGTTTGGCCCAGCATTTCAAAGCTATTATAGCCAGTTACCTTAAGAAGAGCAGTGTGACCGCCACTGACAACCAGTGCCATAAAGGGAGGCTCCAGCTCCTTATCAGTCAAAAAGTTAGCAAAAACATGGCCCTCCAAATGGTTAACACCAATAAGGGGCTTATCTGTTGCCCACGCTAAGGACTTAGCTGCGGACAAACCAACTAAAAGTGCACCAACAAGACCAGGACCATAGGTTACAGCCACAGCGTCAATCTGGTCTAAGGATACATTGGCCTGAGTCAATGCTTCATCAATAACAGGCATAATGTTTTCAATATGCTTACGAGAAGCAATCTCGGGCACTACACCACCAAATTTACGGTGAATAACTATTTGAGAGGAAATAATGTTGCTTAAAACCTCTCTGCCATTTTTCACCACAGCAGCAGCAGTTTCATCACAGCTGCTTTCTATTCCTAAAATATAAATATCCTTACTCATGTGCTCCCTCTTTATACAGCCACATAATTACGGCATTTTCATGGTTATCCTCGTAGTAATTAGGACGAATCCCCTCGCTGGCAAAGCCACAGGTCAGATATGCTCTTTGAGCCGCTAAATTGCTTTCGCGGACCTCTAGGGTAATTGCCTCTGCCCCCAGCTCCCAGGCCTTATTAATAAGAGCTGCAGTCAGACGGGTGCCAAAGCCCTGTCCACGCTGCTCCTCAGTAACGGCAACACGGGTAATCTGTGCCTCGCCTGCCACCAGCCAAAAGCCGCAGTAGCCTATAACCTTTCCCTCAAGCTCCATCACTAAATAAGTGGTAAGCTCGTTATTAATCTCATTCAGCAGCATGGTGGCACTCCAGGCATCATAAAAAGCCTCGGCCTCCATTTTTACTATAGCAGAAATATCCGCTGCAGCCATGCTACGAAAAGTTATTGTTGTTGCTGTTGTTTCTTCTCCCAAAGCTCCTCCGCCTCTGATCTTCTAATATAGTACGGCTCTAGGCCAAAAATTTTCTTATCACAATCTGCGTCAAATTCATCCTCAGCTAAAAAGCCTACAGAGGATGCCCTTGGCATACGCAGCGCCTTAGGTGCCAGGCTTACCCACTCAGGCAGCTCTGTTTTTTCTAAGCGCTTGCACTCACCTAGGATAATGGAAGGACAGCCCTGCAGCGCCAAACGCTCAAACAACTCATCCTTGCTTACAACTGCCACAGGCTCCAGCTCCTTCAGCTGGCCTTTTTCCCATTTATAGATAGCCTGATAATAGTTGCCCTTTTGTGCATCTAAAACAGGGGACAGCACCACGCCATCAACAGGAATATTATAGGCCATTGCCTTTAAGGTATCCACGCCATGCAGATAGCATTGCCAGCTATAGGCCATGGCCTCGGCAGTAGCCAGGCCAATACGCAGTCCTGTAAAGGAGCCTGGGCCCATGCTTACTGCCAGCAGCTCAATTTCGTTCTTTTTTACACCAGTACGGTCCAAAAGCTGCTGAATTTGAGGTAAAAGGCCCTCAGAATGGGTCATACCCATATTAATATTATATTCAGCTAAAAGCTCTCCATCACGACACAGGGCAACGGTACATACCTTAGTTGCTGTGTCCATAGCTAAAGTCAGCACTCTCGCTCCACCTCCCGCAGCAGCTGCTCATAGCGCTCACCCTTGGCCATCAGCTTGGCCTTGCGTCCTGCGCCCTCCAAAAGCAGCTTAACCTGCAAATATTCATCAGGCAGCTTCTGAGGAAACAGCTCTGCCCATTCAATCAAAGTTACTACATCATCACCATAAACATATTCGTCAAAGCCAATATCCTCAAGCTCTTCCTCTCTGCTTAAGCGATAAAGGTCAAAATGATGTATTTCCAGCTTATCCCCTTGATAAACATTCATTATCGCAAAGGTAGGACTGTTTACATCGGATGCTGCTACACCAAGTGCTGTAGCCACACCACGGCTGAAAAGTGTTTTGCCTGCACCAAGGTCACCAGTGAGGCAGATTACGTCACCACCCTGAGCAGCACGGCCTACAAGCTGGCCTAGATGCTCGGTTGCATAGCTATCCTGCAAATAAAATTCCATGTCCATCTCCATTCTTGTAACGAATAGTCTATTTTTCTCAAAAAATAAATCTTTTAAGAATAGACCTTCAGCCCTTCCAACTAAAAGCTAGCTGAAAGGGCTGTTTTGTTTACAAAAGTGTCTTATTTCTAGTTAAAGGGTCTGTCAAATCCATGTGGCCGCTAAAGCTTACCACAGGCTTGCCCTCTACTAGGATTTGTACTCTCTTAATTTCCGGAAACTCCGTAAGAGTGTTAACAATGGCATAGGTCAGCATCAGCTCGCCATAGGAGCCCTGTCCATGCTTTGTAATTTCCTTGGAAAAATCCGCAGTTGCAGTGCCATCAGCAGCAATCTTAAGACTGCGCACCTTGGTGCCAACGGGGACTACATCCTCCATACGTGCATCCTGAGGCTTGGTGCTGACCAATGCATTCAGCGCATTTTCCGGCAGGCTTTTACCATTGTCCTGCATAGTGATTTTTTCAGGCAGCAGCTTATCACTGCCGTCAGCAGCAGCTCTATAAACCACAAAGCTAATATTTTTTACCTGTTCTGTTGCTGCAGTTTTGCCTGCAGGCTCATCCTTGACGCTGTTATAACAGCCGACGCTAAATATTGCGCACAGCAGCAGCATCAATAAAATTAATTTTTTCATTTGCCGCCTCCGTGCCTATTTAAAGTATTCCTCAATACCATCTGCAATCAAGCGTGCAGATTTTTTTCTAAACCAATTGCCAGCCAAAAGCTTTTCTTCCTTAGGGTTGCTAATGAAGCACAGCTCTATTAATACAGCAGGCATGGTGCAACGCTTAACAACATAGAAATTAGCTTCACGTATACCCAGATTATCCACACCAAAGTTAGAGCTCAGCTCCTTTTGCACATGGGTAGCTAAACGGTTATCGTTGGTTGTTTTAGGATAATAATAGGTAGAAATACCGCCAACCTTGCTATTTACAGAGGAATTGATGTGTAAGCTAATAAATAAATCAGAATTGTGCTTTTCAGCAACATTTACGCGAGCCTGCAGCTCATCCTTATCGCTTGCACGAGGACCAAATACATCCACGTCACTGGTGCGGGTCATATAAACCTTAGCACCTCTTTTTTCCAGCTGCTCCTTCAGCATTTCGGCAATGGGAAGAGTTACCTGCTTTTCCTTTAAGCCACCTTGACCAATGGCACCGGGGTCACTGCCACCATGACCAGGGTCAATAGTAATAACCTTGCCTTCAATGCCGCCATTAAAACGGAAGCCGCCGTTATGACGCTCCTGCTTTTTATCGTCCTTATCCTTTTTATTTTCCTTTTTCTCTTCTTCTTCCTTTTTGTCCTTATCCTTCTTATCCTCGGATTTGGCAACAACCACAGGCTTTTTCTCTACCTGAGGAGCGGGAGCCGGCTTTTGTACACCAACAGGAGTAGGACGGTTGCTGACTACTGGCTTATTGCTCACAACAGGAGCATTGCCGGAAACGCTAGCAGCCTGCTGCTTAGCTACGCTGCCCTTAGATGCGTTATCCTTGGGCTGAGAGCCAGTCTTAGGCGGGAAAAGTACGGCCTTGCCCTTATCCACTGTTACGTCCAACACAATTCTAAAGGGACGATTGGTAGCAGGGTCCTTCTTTAAAACAAAGGCCTTATAATCGCCAGGCACCAGCTGCTTAGTTAGGGGCAGCTTAACAAGAGTTTTTCCTGCAGCTGCTTCTACCAGCATCCTATTAGTAACGGTGCTTTTTACGGCACGACTGCCCAACGCTTTAGGCGCAGCCTCGCCATTTATCTGCAGCACAAGATTATTGCCCTGCAGCTCCACCTTGTAATCTGTAGTATCAGTCAAATCTGCTACTATTCTTAAAATATTATCCTTACTAACGCCCCATTTAACGTCAGTAACCTTGGCCTCTGCCGCGCTTGCTACTCCGGAAACCATAAAGCAGCATAGTGACAAAAGCAAAAACAAAATTCTCTGCAAAGGCTTCACCTCTTTACGACTTCCATTAGTAATTATTTGCTAATATAGCTCAACGCTTTATTTTATCATTTTTAGCCTATCGCTGTAAAATATTTCTTCTAAAGTTTGGCTAAATATCACATTCTTGGCAAAAAATCCACTATTTGACCAGCACCAAAGGCAGGATATTTTTCTGCCGCCGCCTCGCCAGCCTTGCCGTGGAGATAAACTGCGCATACCGCAGCCTCGGTAAGAGAAATTCCCTGACCTGCCAGCGCCGCAATCATACCAGTCAAAACATCACCGCTGCCGCCTGTAGCTAAAGCACTGCAGCCACTGGTATTAATATAAACAGTACCATCAGGACAACCAATAACAGTGGGAGCTCCCTTCAGCATCACCACAGCCTGCCACTCCTGTGCATATTTAGCAGCAATTTCAACTCTGTTCTTATTAACCTCTTCTGCAGTAAGTCCTGTCAGACGTGCCATCTCACCAGCATGAGGAGTTAAAACCTTAGAAGCTGTCATCTTGGTAAGCAGCTCTGTATGGTCCTTTAAGGCAGTCAAAGCATCTGCATCAATAACTACAGGAGCCTGTACCTGCTCTAAAACAGTACGTACTGCCTCCATAGTGCTTTCTGCAGTACCCAGACCAGGACCAATAGCCAAAACATCAGCAGCATTGCTGCGGCTAACAATATCACTGGCAGCGCCACCACCTAAAACGCCGGGCATGCGCTCTAAAAGGCCATGAACCATAACCTCAGTCAGCTTGGTAGCCAAAACATCACGACTGCTTAAGGGAGTTACTAAAGAAACAAGTCCTGCGCCGCTACGAACTGCTGCATAGGAGCACAAAGCAGCTGCTCCCGTATAACCTGGGCTGCCTGCACAAACTACAACCTTGCCTGCATCACCCTTATGGGCATCGCCTGCACGCAATGGCAGCAGGCTTTTTACCATAGCCTCATCTACAAGGAACTTTTTGCTGGTGCATGCGGCAACCAGCTTTTGGGGCATACCAATGTTAGCAGCATACAGCTGACCAACGTGGTCCACAGCAGGATAGAGGAACAGGCCCACCTTAGGCAGCTCCATGGTAATGGTCATAGCAGCAACAATAGCATTTTCTGCAGCACTGCCATCATCAGCGCTAATACCTGTAGGAATATCCACTGCTACAATAGGCTTGTTGCTTTCATTCATCAGCTTGCAGGTCTTGGCATAATTTTCGCGCAGGTCACCACTAAAGCCAGTGCCTAAAAGTGCATCCACTATAACACCTGCTTTAGCACAAGCCAGCTCTGCCAGCACAAAATCATCCTCTGAGGCTAAAACCTCAACCTTTACGCCAGCCTTTTGCAGCATTGCCAGCTCTGCCGCTGCATCGCCAGCAACCTCATTTAAAGCTGCACCAACAAGATACACCTTGGTTTTAACGCCAAAGCTCTCCAGCCAGCGTGCCGCACCAAAGCCATCGCCACCATTATTGCCCTTGCCGCAGAAGACTACCACCTTTTGGTTATCCTCTGGCAGGATTTCTAAAACCCCTTCTGCCACTGCCTTGGACGCCTGATCCATCAGCAGTAATCCTGCCACACCATATTGCTCGGAAGCAAGCTTATCCAGCTGCTTCATTTCATCTGCTGTAACTACCTTCATCTCTAACTCCATTCTGCCATCAAGGCTAAAATTACACTTTCTTCCACATACTTCATATATCAGGCTTCCAAAATTACGTAGGCCATTGCCACATCTCTGCCATGAGTAAGGCTTAGGTGAATGCTTTTAACGCCTAAGTCCTGCGCCAGCTTCTGGTGATAGCCAGATAAACGGATATTAGGCTTACCTAATTCATCGGACCATACCTCTATTTCCTTTAGCTCACCACCACGAAGCCCTGTCCCCAAGGCCTTCAGCACAGCCTCCTTAGCTGCAAAACGGGCCGCAAAGCTAGCTGCCGCCTGTTTACCGCGGCTTTCACAATAGGCAATTTCCCCAGACGCAAAAACTCGCTCCACAAAGCTCTTTCTAGCAATAGCCTTCATTACCCTATCAATTTCTATAACATCACAGCCAATTCCCTTAATCATAAAGTAGCTTTCCTTTTGAAAAATTTTACAGACTGCATAGTCAGTTTTATATAAAAATTATACCATACATCTGCAAATATTATATATTCTTTTCTACCCCTTATAATTCCTCTTACGTATTAGCTTTTTCACAGTTTTTTAACAAAAAATTAGACGACAGCTTTTGACTGTCGTCTAGACTATCCTTTGCACCATTCCACCTCTCCGTCATTGCCTACAGCAATGCCACCTCTCCTTAAAAGGAGAGGCTAACCTGCTACATAACGTAAGGCTCCCCTTTTAAGGGGACAAGGTGAATTGGCCGTAGGCCAAGAGAGAGCGGCCTGGGCCGGCTGGCAACGAGCGTAGCGAGTTGACTGAGAGGTAAAACATAGTGAGTTAAAAGTAATGCATTTTACATCTTTTAGATACTTCCAAGTCTATCTCATAGCAGACACCATCAAAGTTATTATCAACATCTACATTGCTAAATCTAATCACCTTAATATTGTTCGCATTTATATACTGCTCTCTTATCTGGTCGTACTCAATACCATCTTCCGTATAATGCTGCGATCCATCAATCTCTACTACCAATAATGCCTTTGCACAATAAAAATCAGCAATATAACTACCTATTACACGCTGTTTATACCATTTGAATTCATGATGACGGAGAAATTCATACCATAATTTCCGCTCTTGTTTTGTCATCTCCCTACGAAGTTTTTTGGCGTTTGGCGTGATATTCTTATTTCTTTCAATATGCACAATAGCACTCCTCTCCACCTCTCCGTCATTGCCTACGGCAATGCCACCTCTCCTTAAAAGGAGAGGCTAACCTGCTACATAACATAAGGCTCCCCTTTTAAGGGGAGCTGGCAACGAGCGTAGCGAGTTGACTGAGAGGTAAAACATAGCGAGCGTCACAAAGCTCTTCTAAGCGGAATATATGGTAATTGCTTTATCTTACTTCTAACACCTCTCACGCACCATTTTTAGAAAAAAAGGTGATGTCACCCAAACATTGCCCTCAGTGCCTGGTCCAAGGATTTGACCTTGATGATTTGTACGCCTTGTGCGTTTATTTGCAGCTTGCTGTCTGGGACGATGAATTTGGTGAAGCCTAGGTTGATGCCGTCCATGATGCGGCGTTCGGGGTTGGCTACTCTGCGGATTTCGCCAGTCAGGCCAATTTCGCCAAAGGTTAGTACGCCCTTAGGCAACGGACGGTTGCGATAGCTTGATACCAGCGCCCCCGCTACGGCCAAGTCCGCCGCCGTTTCGCTAATGCGCATACCGCCAACTACGTTGACGTAAGCGTCGTAGGTGCCAAAATCCATATTCATACGTCTTTCCAAAATAGCTAGCAGCATGTTGACGCGGTTATAATCAAAGCCTACGGCCGTTCTGCGTGGCATACCAAAGGGAGTTTTAGCCAGCAGCGCCTGAAACTCTACCATTATAGGACGATTGCCCTCCATGCAGGCGCCAATCACGCTGCCTGCGGCCTCGCCGTCCCTATCCTCTAGGAATAAACCTGCAGGATTAGCAACCTCCATCAGGCCACCTGCCTCCATGGAAAAAATGCCACTTTCACTGGTACTGCCAAAACGGTTTTTTAAAGCACGCAGCACACGGAAGGCATAGGAGCGGTCTCCCTCAAACTGCAAAACCACGTCCACCATATGCTCCAAAAGGCGGGGACCGGCAATGGTGCCGTCCTTAGTAACGTGGCCAATCAAAAGCACTGCAATGCCCGTAGTTTTGGCAAATTGCAGCAGCTTAGCCGTACACTCGCGGACCTGGCCCACACTGCCTGCAGCAGTCTGCAGCTCAGGATTGTACATAGTCTGAATACTATCTATAATCAGCAGCCTGGGCTGAATGGCATTGGCCTGCGCCAAAATACCATCCAAATCCGTAGCCGTCATAATCAGCATATTATCATTAGCATCAGCTCCGCCAAGACGGACCGCACGCATGGCAGTCTGCTCCTCGCTTTCCTCACCGCTAACGTACAGCACCTTAATGCCATTTTTAGCATAACGCAGGCCTGCATCTAGTAAAATAGTGGACTTGCCAATACCAGGAGTGCCACCTAAAAGCACCAAACTGCCAGGCACAACGCCACCGCCTAGCACCCGGTCAAACTCACGGATGCCTGTCACAAGGCGCTCCACCTTAGTTTGAGCCACACTGCCAATGGTACGTGGCTTAAGCTTTTCATTATTGGTGGGAAGATAGCTTTTGCCTTTTACGGCAACCTCTGCCTCCTCCACCAGGGTATCCCAACCGCCACACTCGGGGCAACGGCCCAGCCATTTGGCAGACACATAGCCACAGCTTTGGCACACAAAGCGATACTTAGTCTTGGCCATAGCTTTCACCCCACACTAATTCAGAAGCCTTGGGCTCTGGAAAATCCAGCAGCAACTGACCATGAGGACCAGTCTTTTGAAAATCCATCTTACCATCCACAGCATCAACAATCACCATCTGCGCACCCTCAAAGGCACCCTCTAAATACAGGTCAGTCATAGGGTCTTCCACCAAACGGCGCAGGGCTCTACGCAGGGGGCGGGCACCATACTTGGTATCGCTGCCTTCCTTAAGCAGTAAATCCTTAGCCGCACTGGTCAGCTCCACAGCAAGATTATTCACAGACAAGCGTTGGTTCAAATCCTGCAGCATATTTTCCACAATCTGTACCAGCTCCTTATGACCTAAGGGGTCAAATACTAAAAGCTCGTCCACACGATTTAAAAACTCCGGACGGAAGATATGCTTGATTTCCGCCAGCACCTGCTCCTTACGGCTCTTCAGCTCGCTGTCCGCACTGGCAGCAAAGCCCATAGGCTTACTCATATTCAGCTTTTGAGCCGCTGCATTACTGGTCATAATCAAAACCACATTGCGGAAATCCACAGTACGGCCATGACCGTCAGTCAAGCGTCCATCCTCCATAATCTGCAGCAGCAGGTTGAACACATCAGGATGAGCCTTTTCAATTTCGTCCAAAAGCACTACGGAATAAGGCTTACGACGCACTGCATCAGTCAGCTGGCCCCCCTCATCATAGCCAACATAACCAGGAGGTGCACCAACGAGGCGAGCAGTGGTGTGCTTTTCCATATATTCACTCATATCATAGCGCAGCATAGCACGCTCATCGCCAAACAGCTCCTCTGCCAAGGCCTTGGCCAGCTCAGTCTTGCCCACGCCAGTAGGACCAAGGAACAGGAAGGAGCCCACAGGACGATTTTTATCCTTAAAGCCTGCACGAGCACGACGCACCGCCTTGCTGACAGCCTTTACAGCCTCATCCTGACCAATAATGCGCTCATGGAGCTTAGCCTCCAAATGCAGCAGCTTTTGGCTTTCCTTTTCAGTCAGTCTTTGCACAGGAACACCGGTCCAAGAGGAAATAACCGCAGCCACATCAGCCTCGCTAACAGAACGCAGCTTAGGCAAAGCCTCCTCAGCCTCCTGCATCTCCTTATTCAGGCGCTGTTCTATTACCTCATAGGTCTCAACATCCTCATCCCTATGCTCCTCAGCAGCCTCCTCTTTGGCCAGCTTATTATACTCCAGCTCCTCCTTCAGCTCGCGGACAGGCAGCTCCTCCTTATAGCGCTCAATACGCAGGCGGGAGCAGGCCTCATCCATAACGTCAATAGCCTTATCAGGCAGGTTTCTATCAGTAATATATCTATCACTCAGCCTTACAGCAGCCTCAATCGCCGCCTGAGAAATCATCAAGCCATGAAAATCCTCATAATGATGGCTCAGTCCCTGCAGCATACGGATGCTTTCCTCAACCGTAGGAATATTAACCATCACAGGCTGAAAACGGCGCTCTAGGGCAGCATCCTTTTCAATATGCTTGCGATACTCATTAGTAGTAGTGGCGCCAATAACCTGCAGCTCACCACGAGCAAGAGCAGGCTTAATCAAATTGGCAGCGTCAATACTACCCTCAGCACTGCCTGCACCAATAATGGTATGCAGCTCGTCAATAAAAAGAATAATACGCTCGTCCTGACGAATCAGCTCCAAAATGTGCTTCATACGCTCCTCAAACTCGCCCCTGTACTTGGCACCTGCAACCAGCATACCCAGCTCCAAGGAAAAGATAATCTTGTTTTGCAGCGCCTCAGGCACATCACCATCAGAAATCCTTTTAGCCAAAGCCTCCACAATGGCAGTCTTGCCAACGCCTGCCTCGCCAATAATAACAGGATTGTTCTTAGTGCGACGGCACAAAATCTGCACCATACGCTCCACCTCAGCCTCACGACCAATAACAGGATCAGTCTTGCCAGTGGCAGCCGCCACGTTCAGATTACGACCAAACTCGCTCAAAACCTCCAAAAGATTCTTAGCCTTTTTCTCTGGAGAAGCAGCAGTTTCGTTGCCTGCCAGAGTCTTTTGGTCCTCGTAGTATTCATCCAGCAGCTTATCAATAATATCCTTATTCATCTCAAACTTATTTAAAACCTGAGATGCCATACCATCGCCTGCAGCCACCAGACCATACAAAAGCTGCAAGCTGCCCACGTACTCCTGATGGTACTTTTGGGCATTGTTGGCAGCCTCGGTCAGCACCATTTTAGCCCTGGGGCTATAGGTGGGCACACCCTGCTTTTTAGGACCCTTATCCAGCCACTTATCCAGCTCCTTAGCCATGGCCGCCATATCAGTCAGCTGATACAAAAGATTGTGGGCCTCTGCCTCCTTATGCTGCAAAATACCCCACAAAATATGCTCGGTACCAATATTTTCGCAGCCACACTCCAAGGACTTAGTAGTAGCCAGCTCCAAAATCTTAGCCGCAGACTCAGAAAAGCCCTCCTTAGTAACCTTCTTTTCAGACTTCAGCTCATCCTTGCCAAAAATAGACTCCAGCATCTTGCGAGCTGCATCGGGGCCCATATCAGCCCCCTCCAAGCCCTTAAAGGGATTGCCCCCATTAGGCAGATAATCCTTAGCACACTCAGTACACAGCCATTTATCCACCTTTTTACCATTAACGATGGCCACCATATGAATGGAAGCCTTTCGCTGTTTACAAATATCACAAAGCATTCAATTTACCTCCTGCTAGCATGTCTAAGCTGGCCCAAGGCCTTTTGCAGCACAGCCATCTTCTTAGACTCATCAGCATCTATAATATCAAGCATAAATTTCAAAAGTATCTGTTCGCGGGGCGTAATCAAATGCCGCTCCAAAAGACTATCCACCAGCTCCAAGGCTGTTGGCTCCTTGTCTTGATTCTTGGGCTCCACCCTCACAATACGCACAAAGCCGCCGCTGCCACGACGAGACTCCACAATAAAGCCACGCTCCGGCGTAAAGCGTGTGCTCAAAACATAGCTAATCTGTGAAGGAGCACAGGATAAACGCTCAGCCAGCTCATTGCGCTGCACCAAAAGACTGTCCTCTCTATCACGCAGCAATTCACCTATAATAAAGTTTTCAATAGAATCTGCCAAATTACGCATAATAGTTCACCTACCTATAATCAAAACCGCCACCAAAGGGCGGAAAAATACTACTTTATTTTATTATATTTGACTTTTCGACTTTAGGCAAGTGAAAAAAATATGTCCTGATTATTCAGAAAATAGCTTAAAAAGCAAAATAAAGAATAAAAAACTGCGTCACAACAAAGCGTAACGCAGTTATAAGCATTATTACCAGCTACGTGAGGAGCCGCCGCCACCGCCGCTGCCTCCGCCGAAGCCACCGCCTCCGCCAAAGCCGCCGCCTCCGCGACCACCACCGCCGCCACGCAGGAACATCATCAGCAGCAAACTGGTAAACATACCGCCTAAAAATACATTGTCAATAATCAAAAAGCCCACAACACCCAAAAGGTACAGCAAATTCCAGCCAGAGGACTGCTGCTGCTGAGGCTTGCTTGTCTGCACACCAGTCAGCTCCACACCCTCGGCCTTAGCAATAGTGCCTGCAGTAGCAGCATAGCCCTGCAAAATACCCTTGCTATAATCGCCCTTGCGGAAATAAGGAAGCATATAACGGTCCTGAATACGACCAGTCAGGCCGTCAGGCAACACGCCCTCCAAGCCATAGCCCACCTCAATGCGGGACTTACGGTCCTTAGCCGCAATCAAAATCAGTACACCGTTATCCTTACCCTTTTGGCCAATACCCCAAGTACGCAAAACCTCTAAGGAATAATCCTCCAAGGACTCGCCCTCTAAGGAAGGAATAGTCAGCACCGCCACCTGAGCCGACGTTTTACTATCCAGCTCCTGACCCAGCTGCTGCATCAAACGCTCATCACTATCGCGGATAATGCCTGCATAGTCCTGCACATACACGCCAGTGCCTGCCGCAGGCTTGGGCGGAACAGCAGGAGCAGCATCTGCACACACAGCAAACACCGTCTGCACTAGCAGCATCAGTAAAATTAACCAACGTTTCATCATAAATACGCTCCGTTATCAATATCATCAAAGCAGCCTTCTGTTACTTATGCACCTATCAAGGCACCAAAACCACTGCTTTGGCAAAAATAGCGTCAACAGCACAAGTGCTGCAAGCCTCAATCTCTCCACAGCAAAATACGTGTCAACTACTATCCTCTAAAACAAAAGGCCGGCAAGGCCATTAGGGCCGCCGGCCAAAGCATACAGCTTATTAGAATTTAACAGTAGGAACCTTTTGAGCAGCCTCGTCAGCCTTAAAGTAATCTCTAGCGGTGAAGCCAAAAGCACCTGCATATAAGGAAGCAGGCAAGGATTTAATCTTAGCATTGTAGTCTTGCACTGCAGTGTTATAATCCTTACGAGCCACAGCAATACGGTTCTCAGTACCAGCCAGCTCATCCTGCAGCTGAGTAAAGTTGGTATTAGCCTTCAGGTCAGGATATTTTTCGGCAACCATCAGCAAACGGCCCAGTGCGCTGCTCAGCTCGCCATTAGCCTTGCTAGCCTCCGCAACGGTGGACGCACCACCCAGCTTAGCTCTAGCATCAGCCACATCCTTAAACACTTGGGACTCATGCGCTGCATAGCCCTTAACGGTATTAACAAGGTTAGGAATTAAATCGTTACGGCGTTGCAGCTGGTTTTCAACCTGCGCCCACTTACCGGTAACGTTCTCGTTCATAGAAACAAGGCCATTATAGCTGCTGAAAATCATGCCAACAACAATCACAATGGCTGCAATAACGCCAATCAAAGTCTTATTCATAATACATTTTCCTCCAGTTGACTTACGTCTAAATGAATATTTCTCAATTAATGAGTGATGTTACTAGTATTTTACTTGATACAAAGCAGCTTTGTCAAATGTCAAAAAGTCAAAAAGCGTACACTTTTGCAAACAATTTGTGAAATCGTGAAAAAAGGAGGGTTAGAATCGCTATTTAGCCTTTATAATGCACTGCTCATATAAAGCCTCTTTAAGCTCATCAGGCGTTAAAGAATTGCCCACGCCAAGCAAATCATATTTCACCTTATACCTGCCATCCCAAAGCTCTCTGTCACCCATACCGCAATAAGAAGCATGCAAAAGCTCCTTAATCATATATGGATACTTAACCTCTGGTCTAGTCAGCTGGCAAGGATTTTCACACACAAGCCTTTGTACAGCTTCGGTTAAAAGCATCCTGCTGTTTTTACATTCGCATACATAATCAAAAAGCTTTTCCACCACGAATGGCAAACGCTCATTAAGCAGCTCAAGATTTTCCCACAAAGTGCTTTTCTCTGCCAATACATCATCAGAGTAGGACAAAAGAACCTTGCCATTAGAAAGTTAGAATATAACATTACTCCCCACACACAAACCTCCTTACCCACAATAAAAAAGCACCCTAGCCGAAAGCTCGACTAAGGCGCCACTGGTCTAACTAACCAGGCAAGATACCCTAAAAGAATATCATGCAACTAAGGTTATTATAGCATAAACACATTCATATTTCAAACATATTTTTGTTTTTATTTTTCATCCTCAAAGTAGCTATAAATCTTATCGTTGACTACCTGTTGCATATCGTAAAGCACATTAACAATTGACAGCTTTTTACCGTCCTTACCATCAATGGTTGTTTGAATACATTTATGTGTATCAACATCTCCCATATAGTAGAAATCTGTACCTTCACCATCGCTCTTTTTAACAAATAACAGCTTACGTACATCATCACGCTGAATTGCCTCTACCTCTGCAGATTCTAAGGTTACCTTGTTTCTGGTCATCCAACTAAACATGCTTCTGCTTATAAAACGGTCCTCATATTTAGTGCTTACGCTAATATCATCTTGCTTGTTGTAGGTAACAAACATAGGACAGGTATCATATTTTACACGATAACCAAATATAGTAGCACTTTCGTCTTTTTCCCAGTTTAAAATTCGGCAAACATCCTTACGAGAATAGTTTTCGTACAGCTTTAAACCGCCAAAATAAGTTTTCTTATCATAGGTTTCCATAAAGCTATATTCAGCATAATCCAAGGCGTCCTTAAAATATACTAAAAACTCCTCGTTTTCCAACAGTGCAGAAAACTCTTTTGTAAGGCTAATGTTACCTTGATTCTCGGAAACTAATTCAATGTTACCATATTTATTAACATCTGCAATTTTGAAGAAGCCCATCTTTAGAACATTTATTGCGCCAATAATACTCTTTACATTGACCTCCAAATCATATTTTTGCAGCATATCAGATATTACATCTAAGAAGCTTATGCTTGACTTATGCAATAATTCCTTAAGGATAAACACTTCCTCCAGTCGCTTACCATTAGCAACCTCTAAGCCAATGAATTTTAAAAGCCTTTGGTGTAAATCGTTCATTGTAGATTCTGCTAAATCCACATGCTGTTTGAAATGGAAATAGGAACCATCCTTCAATACAAACAGATACGGGTCTTTATCACCTAATCGCACAAAATCCATCATCATTGGCACTCTGCCAAGCTGCATTTTTACAAGCTCATAGGATTTTTTATACTCTCTGAATTGAGCTATTTTACCATTGTTCAGAGCTTCAAAAATACGCTTCTGAGAAACATCATCAAAGTAAACAGTAGACGCGCCGGGAATATGATTATTATGCATCTCTCTGCGTACTTTTTCCTTGTTATAGCTTCGATTGCCAAATAACGCTATAGGAAGTAGATAGTTGTTGCCATAATTGCCAATAAAATCAATTACCTCAAGATAACGTTTGCCCTGACTCTTACGCAAACCACGACCAAGCTGTTGTACAAAAATAATAGCGGATTCTGTGGGACGTAAAAGAATTATTTGATTTATGCAAGGAATATCAATACCTTCATTAAAGATATCGACAGTAAAAATATAGTCAAGCTGATCATTCACTGGCAACTCATCACTTTCCAAACGTTCAATAGCTTTAGAGCGTTCTTCTTCAGAGGAAGCACTAGTCAAAGCAATTGCCTTTTTACCGTACTCACAAAATTTTTCAGCAAGCGCTTTTGCTTCATCAATTTTGCTACAAAATACGAGGCCCTTAACTCTACCTTCGTCACAACCATAAAAATCAGCGTACTTTAAGATATGCTTTACTCGTTCTTCGCTAACAAGTAATCTAAAATCGCTCAGCTCGTCAATTACTTTGCCATCAACCATCAACTCACTAATACCATGATAATGGAATGGAACCAGCATATTTTCGGACAAGGCCTGATTTAATCTAATTTCGTAGGCAATATTATAATCAAACATTTTGAAGATATCGCCATCGTCAGTACGTTCAGGAGTAGCTGTCATACCAAGTAAAAACTTTGGCTTAAAATAATCAAGAACCTTTTGGTAAGTTTTGGCACCAGCTCTGTGCACCTCGTCCACAACAATATAGTCAAAATGGTCTGGTGCAAACATATGCAAGTTCTCGTCTTTACATAATGTCTGAATAGTGGAGAAAAGATAATCCTGATCAATTTCCTTCCTACTACCAGAAAAAATACCCGTCTTAATATCCTTATCAATAATCTTTTCATAGCTCTCCTTTGCAGTACGTGCAATAAGATTTCTATGAACAATAAACAAAAAGCGCTTAGGTCTAGCTATTTTTACATCAAAAGCAGATAAGAAGGTTTTACCAGTACCAGTTGCAGAAATAAGCAACGCCTTATCCTTACCTTCTTCACGCAATTCCTTTAAGGACTTTAAAGCCTCTGCCTGCATTTTATTAGGGTTTATCTTGTATAGGTCAATAATACGATTTCGCTGACCTATACGACTACTTCTAGCCTCTTTATAGATTGCTTCGTATGAATCAATCCAGTCATCATCAACAACTGTTGCATCATCCCACGCTTTTTCAAGCTCCTCCTGCATCTGCTTAACTAATGCACCATTTTCCAAAGAAGAAAGCTGAACATTCCATTCTCTATTAACAGTTAAAGCAGTCTGAGTAATGTTGCTACTACCAATAATCAAATTATAGCTATCCTCTGTTTGCTTTTCCTCATCTGCTACCTTATGAAATAAATAGCCTTTAGCATGGAAATTATAATCAGCTGTAATGATTTTTAATTCTAGATTAGGAAACTGCAATAGTCTGCGTAATGCTCTAGGCTCTGTAAAATTCTGATATTGAGAAGCTAGAATTTTACCCTTGATATTTCTTTCCTTAAGCTCATTCAAAATATCAATCATACAAGCTACACCGCTATTAGTAACAAACGCCACAGAAAAGAAGAATTCATCACAATTCTTCATTTGGTAAAGCAAAGTTTCCAAAACCTTAACCTTTTTTTCTGAGTTATTAGTTAAAATTTTAGGTAAAAAACGCTCGTCCTTATCAATATTATAATCAATAAAGCCCGCTTCTAAGCAGATTGCTAATTCTTCTCTATTCATAGCAATTAACCTCTAGCCTTCAAAAACTCTAAAATAGGCTTATCAGCTTCCGCCCAATCCAGCTTATCCATTTCACTTACTGGCAGCCACTGGAAGGAAATATGCTCCTTCATAACAAAGTCAGTCTTAGTAACCTTGCACAAATAAGCGTGCATAGTAATTGCAAAATCAGGATATGTATGGTCAACAGTCATCAAATAATCACTTTCGCTAATGCTTACCTGCATATCCATTTCCTCACGCAGCTCGCGCTCTAATGCTGTATGATTTTCCTCGCCGACTTCTACCTTGCCACCAGGAAACTCAAATTTATAGCTTACATAATCAAATTTACCCTTGTTTCGTTGCATACAAAGGATTTTTCCTTCAAACTCAATTACTGCGGCAACTACTTCATAATGCTTCATACCACTATCTCCTTTACTGCTTAACAACTCTTTCAACCAACATATTTATTTTGTCTATGTCTATTGTAGACCAGTTTAGTATAAAAAGCTACTTAACTTTATATGGATAGTGCAAATATATACCACAACCCCTCAAAGCACTAACTTTAGTTGTCGTTATATTCGTACTCATC
>Reba_p2__coassemble_378_pt1 | contig 41439 bp, 35 predicted proteins | sample Reba_p2__metabat2_low_PE_025 | metagenome-assembled genome bin Reba_p2 | reverse complement strand
AGTCTATTTTCGCTAATTTTCCACCAATTTATGAGGGGGTAAAACACTTGATAACCTATAATTTATGAGCGAACGCTAGTGAGCGAATAAATTATCAAGCTTATAGTTCAATATCGTTATTAAATTATAACGTGTGGAGTTCTCCACAATGTACTGTGTGGAACATTAAGAACATATCAAAATCTTATAGGGAAATCCCTACCTATACCTATTTTTAGGTACATGTAGTTGATATATATAATCCCCCTTTCTTATTGCCAGTTGGTTATATACTGACTGGCTTTTTTTATTGCCTTTTAGGTTACAAAATTGAACACTTTATATTTACTGCTATGATACTAAATTCGTTCAATGCTTTTGTACCTATATGATTATACCTACATTATTTTATTGAACACTTTTTATGTTTTAATGATTTTCTTTTTTTTTAAGAATGGCTTGTAGCAAGGGTTTACAGGCTATGAAAACACCCCATATAAAATAACTTGCAGTAAAAAGGGTATCGTTGGGTGTGTTACTCGTAAATTAAAAAGGCGGTGATATAGATGTACACATTAAAAGATTTAAGAAAAAACAAGCTGATTGATGTAAAAACTCTTTGCGATATTATTGGCGTAAAGAAAACACAATACTACAACATTGAATATGGTAAAGCAATTATATATACCAATGAGCTAAGACAAATTGCAGAGTATTGCAATATCAAGGTTAGTGAAATATCTACTGACAACCTAAAGGTAGTTAGTTATGGAATTTAAAAAGGCGGTGTAACATGGATAATAAAAGATTTACATTAAAAGAGCTAAGAAAAATAAATAGAATAAAGGCAAATGATATTGCTAGTTATCTAGGTATAAGTAGAACACATTACTATCGACTAGAAAACAAGCAAGCAGTATTTTTAAATGAATATAAGATTAGACTGGCAAGTTTATATAATTTGTGTGTTACAGATATTAAATTTTAAAGGTAAGGTGATAACAATATATGTTTAATAGATTAAGAATAGGTACAGAAAATGAAGTAAATTTTTGTTATGTTATTGGTGATGTATTCGGTAAAAAACATTGTGATTTTACCTATGTTTGTGGAGAAGATAAAGAAAGTAGGGAGATTTTAGAAAATGGTATAGGTGATAGAAAATATGGTATTGATTTCCCATTAGTGATATATAAAACTACATTACAAAAACAAGGGGCAGATTTTTTATATAACAATTTAATCACATTAGACTTGAAAGTTACTGGTAAAAGTCATCATACAGGCAATTACTATGATAGAGCTTGTTTTGAACTTTATATGATAGATGGCGAATACAGATATAAACACCCTAGAGATAGTCATGTTATTGTTACTGTAATGAGGGGAAAAGAAATATATAGCTTTCCTACTGGCTTGATAGAGGATATAGTAAACAAAAAAGGTATGTTCCCATTACCCAAAGATTTTTACATAAATAACGATAGTTTTCAGATGATAAAGAATTATACAAAGAAAGGGGAACAGGTTTACTGTTTTTGTATCAATCCCAACATATTGCAAGAATGTTTAAGTGATTATATACCATTGTATTGTGATAACAGAATGACACGTAAACTATTTTATAAAGCTGAAAAATACATAGATAATGAGCATACCTATATTGAGGAAAGTAACGATACCATGAACTAGCTATATCAGAGCATAGAAAGTTGATAACAAAAGCGTTTGTAAATGTACACTTTTGCGAACTATATAAAATAGCTGATTTTTGCGTTCTAAAATGTTATAAAATATATTTACGGACGTTCGCTAAATATCATTGACTTTTACGAACGTAATTGATATAATTTTATTAACAAATTCGGAAAGAGGGCGTACATCATGGCAAACATAGCTTATGTTCGTGTATCAACTAAGGAACAGAATACTGGCAGACAACATCAAGGCTTTCTTGAAAAAGGTATAAAGATAGATAGAATTTTTGAAGAAAAAATAAGCGGTAAAAATATGGATAGACCGCAATTAAAAGAAATGCTTGCATACATTCGTGCTGACGATAGAGTATATGTAGAAAGCATTAGCAGATTAGCACGCAGTACAAAAGACTTGCTAGAAATCATAGATGTATTTCAATCTAAAGGCGTTCAGTTTATTTCTTTAAAAGAAAATTTTGATACATCTACACCGCAAGGCAAATTTGTATTAACAATATTCTGTGCTTTAAGCCAATTAGAGCGTGATACAATCAAGGAAAGACAACAAGAGGGTATAAACCTTGCTTTATCTGAAAAAAGACCATATGGCAGACCTAAAGCACAATTATCTGATACTTTTGGTAATAACTATGTGGAATGGAAAGCAGGAAAAATTAAAGCGGTTGATTTTATGAAAAGAGAAAACTTGACTAAAACAACCTTCTATAAGCTAGTCAAGACTTATGAAGAAAAAAATAAATAAATTCAGTTAGTGATACAGGGCGTATTTACTTAGTTAACTCTATCAACCTATGATAGCATGACTAGTGAATACGTCTATTTTGCTTATAAAAGGCTTTACACGCTTGTTATACACTGTATGGCTATGTTACTACTCATGCTGATATATAAGGCGTGTAAGGCTTGTTATTTTGTCCTGTATGCTCATTACACTATACTATGTTGAAATGTCATACTATGTGCTTTTGTCTTGCCATGCTAGGTATATGAATGTGTAGGGTATGTTTTTTTTAACCTATCAGTATTTTGAATTTTTATACCATGTGTGTTAAGTTGATAAATCCTCTTTATGTACAATATGTGAATAAAATGTAAATATAATGTGAAAAGTATAAAAATAGAGTGTAAACCTATATTGACAATCACTAGACTTTAGGTTATGATACATTGCAAAAGCACTAGACCACTTGACTTGATTTTAATGTTCATGGATAATTTTATATTGATTTTATTGTAGAAATGCTTAAAAACTCCTTGTTTTATGGGCTTTTTCTGCGATGAATATATGCGAGTGTGGCGGAACTGGCAGACGCACTAGACTTAGGATCTAGCGCCTTTCGGCGTGCAGGTTCGATTCCTGTCACTCGCACCAGAAACTTTGCACTATGGCTTCGGTCATAGTGCTTTTTGTTTTTATGGATAATTGCTTGGGTGATGGTGTATTTTTAGGCTGTTAAGGTATAGCAATGGTTAAACGAGAAAAAATGATGAATATTCTTATATAATTAATTCATTTAAATGTTACAAGCATGCCTTTCTTTTGTAGCATCTTAAGAGTACAATTATTATAACAACATAGACTTGTATTGTTTGATATTTATATATTATAGGGAGGTGTCTTTATGAAAAAGGCATTAGTAATTACAGGTGCACTATTGACTCTGAGTAGTGCGGCAATGGCTAAAACAGTGGATTTAGCAGAAAATTATAATGGTGTTATCTTGAACATTCCTGCTATAGAACTGGAAAATAAGGCTGCGGAAAAGAAAATTAACAAGGCTATATATGAAAAAATTGAGGATGCTAAGGATTTTGTTGAAAAAAACAAGGCTATGAAGATGGAGCTTGGCTCTAGCTATGAAGTTTTGCGTGATGATGACAAGTATCTGTCTGTTTATCTCAACTGCTCCTTCTATCCGGATAGAGCAGCACATCCGTCACACCTGAGCTATGGTATGGTGTTTGATAAGGAAACAGGAAAACAGCTGCCTGTAAGCTATTTTGTGGATCTACCTTCTCTTTATAGAATGAGGCAATTTGTAAAATACGGTTATTTTGAGCTTGAAGCAGTGGATGGAAGCAAGCTTCCTTATAGTGATGAAACCTTTGGCTTGGAATATATCAGTGATCAATATTTGTTAGATGATAATGATAACATCAGATTGCTGTACCAACGCTATGATTTAGGACCATATGCAGCTGGAAATACTTACATTGCTATTGATAAAGAGTATGTTGATAGACACGGCAAGGTATTGCCTAAAGGATGATAAAGCTAATTTAGTAAGGATATAATTCTCACACTAATTTTACGTTAATTACTTGATGAATTTAATATAAAATGTTACAATTGAAATACATGAATGCTGACTGCTTTCATGCAAATATTAGCCCACTATTATGAAATAGTTAAGCCCATACGGACAGGCGGGGCTGCTGCCGGCGTGGTATAGACCACATTATTGATTGAGTTGAAAGCTCAAATTTTATAAGTTGATTAGTCATTAATCAGAAGGTATCACTTGTGAAACGATCAATAAGAGTAGTAAAAGTAATATTTGCTATATAGACTCTGAAAGTAGTTTACGTAGAAAATGCTTAGCGCTTTAGTTCGGAAAGCATATTTTAGACAGGTGATATTATTTTCACCTGTCTTTATTTATTTTTAGGAGAGAATTATGGGAGAACTTTCACAGAAATCTGCACCTATTTATGAGGCGCTGGAAAAGTTTCGTAAAAAGCGTGTAGTACCATTTGATGTGCCTGGCCATAAGCGTGGTCGTGGTAATCCGGAATTGAAAGAGCTTTTGGGAGAAAAATGTGTAAATCTGGACGTTAACTCCATGAAGCCTCTTGATAATCTTTGTCATCCTGTTTCAGTAATTAAGGATGCAGAGGCTTTGGCTGCAGAAGCCTTTGGTGCTGCTCATGCGTTTTTTATGGTTGGTGGTACTACATCCTCCGTACAAAGCATGGTTTTGGCTTCCTGCAAGGCTGGCGATAAAATAATTTTGCCCCGCAACGTACATAAGAGTGTTATTAATGCTTTAGTACTTAACGGTGCAGTTCCTGTATATATTAATCCTCAGGTAGATAGTAAGCTGGGTATTTCCTTAGGCATGGAAATCAGCGAGGTTGAAAAGGCTATTAAATCTAATCCTGATGCTACCTGTATTTTGGTAAACAATCCTACCTATTATGGTATTTGCTCTGACCTGCGTTCCATCGTAAAGCTGGCACATGATCATAATATGCTTTGTCTGGTAGATGAAGCACATGGCACTCATTTGTATTTTGGTGACAATATGCCTTTAAATGCGATGAAGGCCGGCGCAGACATGGCTTCTGTTTCCATGCATAAATCCGGCGGCAGCTTAACCCAGAGTAGCTTGCTTTTGACTGGTCCTAATGTAAATTGGGAATATGTAAGCCAGATTATTAACCTTACTCAGACCACCAGCGCATCCTATTTGCTGCTGTCCAGTCTTGATATTTCCCGTCGTAATCTGGCGTTGCGTGGTGCTGCCTCCTTTGCTAAGGTACGTGATATGGCAGAGTACGCTCGTGAGGAAATTAATTCTATTGGTGGCTATTATGCTTATGGCAGTGAGCTTATTAATGGCAAAAGTGTTTATGATTTTGACGTAACCAAGCTTTCTATCTATACTCGTGATATTGGTCTGGCTGGTATTGAGGTTTATGACCTGCTGCGTGACGAGTATGATATTCAGATTGAGTTTGGTGATATTGCCAATATTTTGGCATATATTTCTATAGGTGACCGTATTCAGGATATTGAGCGTCTTGTTGGTGCTCTTGCGGATATTAAGCGTCTTTATTCCCGCGATCCGTCAACAATGCTTAATACTGAGTATATTGCACCTAAAGTAGTTGTTTCTCCTCAGGAGGCGTTCTATGCTAAGGATGAATCTCTGCCAATCAGAGAAACCGCAGGACGTATCTGTAGTGAGTTTGTAATGTGCTATCCGCCGGGAATTCCTATTTTGGCGCCTGGTGAGGTCATTACCAAGGAAATTATTGACTATATTATTTACGCTAAGGAAAAGGGCTGCTCCATGCAGGGCCCCGAGGATCCTGATGTAAATAATATTAATGTTTTAGTATAAGACCTTTTCAGGGTGATGTTGTAGGCCTGTGGACTTCTTTCACAGTATGTGGTGTAGGCTAGTCCATTTTCCGGCATTATGCTGGAGCAACCCTGTTCAAGCCTGCTTGTGCAGGGAATATGAAAAATGGAGAGTGATAACCATGGAGCTGTGGTTTGCAGATTATCATACAGATGATGTTAAGCTGAATATAAAGGTTGAGCGTCAGCTTTATGGTCAGGATACTGACTATCAAAGAATTGACGTATTCGAGTCTAAAGAGTTTGGTCGCTTTATTAGCTGTGATGGTAGTATAGTTTTTTCTGAAAAGGATGAATTTGTCTATGATGAAATGATTGTACATGTGCCTATGGCTGTGCATCCTAGCGTGCGCAAGGTTTTAGTAATCGGTGGCGGCGACGGCGGTGTTGCTCGTGAGTTATCCTACTATCCTGAAATCGAGCAGATTGATGTTGTAGAAACTGACCAAGCCTTCATCGATGTATGCCGTGAATTTTTCCCTGACAATGCACGTGGTCTTGATGATTCTCGTGTTACTGTGTATAATGCTGATGGCCTGCGCTTTTTGCGTACTAAGGTTGATGAGTATGATTTGATTATTAATGATGCTATTGATCCTCTTGGACACGCAGCAGGACTTTTTACCAAAGAATTTTATGGCAACTGCTTCCGTGCTCTTAAGGACGACGGTATCATGGTGTATCAGCATGGCAGTCCCTTCTATGATGAGGATGAGGAAACATGTCGTGCAATGCACCGCAAAGCAAGTCATAGCTTCCCTATAAGCCGAGTATATCAGGCTGCAATTCCTACCTGTCCCTCTGGCTATTGGCTTTTTGGCTTTACCTCTAAAAAATATCATCCACTCCATGATTTAGATGCTAAAAAATGGCGTGCACGTAATATTAAAACCTGGTATTATTCTACAAACCTACATAGCGGTGCGTTTATGCTGCCGAAGTATGTGGAGGATATGTTGGAGGAAGAGGAAAAATAGTCAGTCAACAAACGCTATAAGCACAGTCTTCCGTCGTCACAGCTAGTAGCTTTGCTCGACGTACTGTAAAGATATAATCAAGTTTATACAAGTAAGAAAATGATGAATAAGGAGATGACCGACATGAGTAAATTATTAGTAATTGGCTGCGGCGGTGTTGCTGGTGTAGCAATCGCAAAATGCTGCCAAAATGACAAGGTGTTTACTGAACTTTGTATTGCTAGCCGTACCAAGGCTAAATGCGATGCTGTTAAGGAAAAGCTCGAGGGTAAAACCTCTACTATTATTACCACTGCTCAGGTTAATGCTGACAGCAAGGAAGAATTGGTGGCTTTAATTAAAGAATACCAACCTGATGCTGTTTTGAACGTGGCTCTGCCTTATCAGGACCTGACAATTATGGATGCTTGCCTGGAGTGCAAGGTTGACTATATTGATACTGCTAACTATGAGCCTGAGGATACTGAAGATCCCCAATGGCGCGCAATTTATGACAAACGTTGTGAGGAAGAAGGTTTCTCTGCTTACTTCGACTATTCCTGGCAATGGGCATATAAGGAAAAATTTGAAAAAGCTGGCATCATGGCTCTGCTGGGTACTGGCTTTGACCCTGGTGTTACTAGTGTATTCTCTGCTTATGCTTTGAAGCACTATTTTGATCAAATCGATACCATCGATATTCTGGACTGCAACGGTGGCGACCACGGTTATCCCTTTGCTACTAACTTTAATCCCGAAATCAACCTGCGTGAGGTTTCTGCTCCTGGCTCCTACTGGGAAAATGGTAAATGGGTAGAAATTCCTGCAATGTCTATTAAACGTGAGTATAACTTCCCTGAAGTAGGTATGAAGGATATGTACCTGCTCCACCATGAGGAGATTGAATCTCTGGCTAAAAACATTCCTGGCGTTAAACGTATCCGTTTCTTCATGACCTTTGGCCAAAGCTATCTGACTCACATGAAATGCTTGGAAAATGTTGGCATGCTGGGTACTGTTCCCATCAACTTTGAAGGCAAGGAAATTGTTCCTATTCAATTCTTGAAGGCTCTGCTGCCGGATCCTGCTTCTCTTGGTCCTCGTACCGTTGGTAAGACTAATATTGGCTGCATTTTCACCGGTACTAAAAACGGCGAAAAGAAAACCATCTTTATCTACAACGTTTGCGACCATCAGGAATGCTACAAAGAGGTTGGTTCCCAAGCTATCAGCTACACCACTGGCGTACCTGCAATGATTGGTACTGCTCTGGTACTGACCAAGCAATGGCAGGGTAAAGGCGTATTCAACGTAGAAGAGTTCGATCCCGATCCGTACATGGATATGCTGAACCAATATGGTCTGCCCTGGGTAGTTGATGAAAACCCTGTTTTAGTAGATTAATATGAATTTGAAGCTGTCGCATCAAGCCGCCCCAGTAAACTGCGAAGAATTTTATTGGGGTGGAGCGGCAGCTTTCGTTTTTATGGAGATAATATATGAGCTTAGAAAATTTATCAACTCCCTGCTATGTTGTAGATGAGGGAAAGCTGATTAAAAATTTAGAGTTATTGAAAAAGGTACAGGATTTAACTGGCTGCAAGATTCTGCTTGCACAAAAATGCTTTTCTATGTTCAAGCTGTATCCTTTGATGGGCAAGTATTTGGCAGGTGCTACTGCTAGCGGTATTTTTGAGGCACGTCTTGGTCATGAGGAAATGGGCAAGGAAAACCATGTTTTTGCTCCTGCCTTTAGAACAGAGGATATGCAAGAGCTTGTTAAAATTTGTGACCATATTATTTTTAACTCCTTTGCCCAATTTGAAAAGCATAAGGAGCTGTGCAAGGGTGTAAGTGTTGGTATGCGTGTTAATCCCCAATGCTCCACTCAGGATCATGCTATTTATGATCCCTGTTCTCCTGGTTCTCGTCTTGGTGTGACTCTGGAACAATTTCCTGAAGAGCTGCCTAAGGAGATTGAAGGCCTGCACTTCCATACTCTGTGCGAGCAAAATGCTGATGATTTGATTACTACCTTTAAGGCCTTTGAAGAAAAATTTGGTAAATATTTTGGTCAGCTTAAATGGATTAATCTTGGTGGTGGTCATCACATTACTCGTGCTGATTATCAGCTGCAGGATTTAATTGATTTACTGAACTATATTAAAGATACATATCATGTTCAGGTTTATTTAGAGCCTGGCGAAGCTGTAGCTCTTAATGCAGGCTATTTGGTAACAGAAGTTCTAGATATTGTCCATAATAGTATGGACATTTTGATTCTGGATGCTTCTGCTGCCTGCCATATGCCGGATGTTATTGAAATGCCCTACAGACCACCTCTTAAGGATAGCTTTCCTGCAAATGAGAAGCCTTACACCTACCGTTTGTCCTCCATGACCTGTCTGGCTGGCGATGTAATTGGTGATTATAGCTTTGAAAAGGAAATCAAGGTTGGCGACAAGCTGATTTTTGAGGATATGGCAATTTATACTATGGTAAAGAACAATACCTTTAATGGTATGCCTTTACCTGATATCGTTGTCCTCCATCAGGATGGCAGCACTGAACTGGTGCGTCGTTTTGGTTATGAGGACTTCAAAATGCGTCTGTCTTAAGAATAACCAAAATAAACGATATAAACTGTAAACGATAAAGGATAAGCGTATGATTTATGAAAAAGAAACACCCTTGGCAAATGGCTTTCATATGCCGGGTGAATTTGAAGAGCACGAAGGCTGCATTATTGTTTGGCCTCAACGTCCTGGCTCCTGGAGCTTTGGCGCTGATGAGGCCTGTAAGGCCTTTACTGCTGTAATTAAGGCTATTGCTGCCAGCGAAAAGGTTTATGTTGCTTGCGGTGAGGAGCATTTTGCCAGAGCTGAGGCAATGCTGAAGGGGATTGACAATGTCGAGCTGTTTTTGTGTGAAACTGATGATAGCTGGGCGCGCGATATTGGACCTACCTGTGTTGTTAAGGATGATAATGGTCAACGAATTATTCGTGGTGTAAATTGGACCTTTAATGCCTGGGGTGGCGAATTTGATGGTCTTTATCCTCATTGGGATAAGGATGATGCTTTTGCTGAAGCTTTTGGCGACAAGTATAAATTTAAAATGTATGATGCGGCTCCATTTGTTTTAGAGGGTGGCTCCATCCACTGTGATGGTGAGGGAACTGTACTTGTTACAGAGGCATGCCTCTTAAGTGAGGGCCGTAATCCTCAAATGTCTAAGGAAGAAATTGAAGCTAAGCTTTTAGAGTATCTTGGCGCTGAAAAGGTGCTATGGATTCCTCGTGGCATTTATAACGACGAGACTAACGAGCACGTTGATAACGTGTGTGCCTTTATTCGTCCTGGTGAAGTTGTATTGGCCTGGACTGATAATGAGGATGATCCTCAATATGCTTTATCTAAGGCTAGCCTTGATGCTTTAGAGGCGTCTACCGATGCTAAAGGTCGTAAGGTTGTAGTACATAAGCTGCCAATTCCTGATGTTCCAGTATGCATTGCCGAAGAGGAGGTTCAGGGCTACGATTTTGAAGATGGCGAGGATATGCGTGAGGCTGGTGAAAGACTAGCTGCATCCTATGTTAATTTTTATTTCAGTAATGATAGCGTAGTCTTGCCTGCTTTTGGTGGTGAAAACGAGACTAGTGATAAACGTGCTGCAGAAATTTTAGCCAAGCTATGCCCGGAGCGCAAGATTGTGAGCATTCCTGCTCGTGCAATCCTGACTGGTGGTGGCAATATTCATTGCATTACTCAGCAGCTGCCTAAGGGTGTAAAGCTGTAATTATAGAGGAGATAAATTATGAGAAACGTTAAAGTAGCAGCCATTCAAATGCGCTGCGCAGCTACTGTTGAAGAAAATTTACAGCAGGCAGAAAAATTAGTACGTGAGGCTGCAGCCGCAGGTGCAAAGCTGATTTTATTGCCTGAGCTGTGGGAACGCCCCTATTTTTGTCAGGAGCGTCGCTATGAATATTATGAATACGCTCTGCCAACTGAGGAAAATCTTGCAGTACAAATGGGTATGCGTTTAGCTAAGGAGCTGGATATAGTTTTGCCTATTAGCTTTTTTGAGCGTGATGTAAATCAGCTGTACAACTCCATTGCCTGCATTGATGCAGATGGTACTAATTTGGGTGTATATCGTAAAACCCATATTCCTGATGACCATTATTATCAGGAAAAATTTTATTTTAAACCTGGTGATAGCGGCTTTAAAGTATTTAACACCAAGTATGGTCGTGTTGGTATCGGCATTTGCTGGGACCAATGGTTCTCTGAGACTGCTCGCTGCTTAGCTTTAGGTGGCGCAGAGATTTTATTCTATCCTACTGCTATTGGCTCTGAGCCTATTTTGGACTGCGACAGCATGCCCCATTGGCGCAGAGTTATGCAGGGTCACAGTGCTGCTAACCTGATGCCTGTTGTAGCTGCTAATCGTATTGGTTTAGAAACTGTTGAGCCTTGTGAAGCAAATGGTGGTCAAAAATCTGCTCTTAATTTCTATGGCTCTTCCTTTATGACCGATGGTACTGGTGATATTCTCCAAAGTGCATCTCGTGATAGGGTTGAAATTTTGTATCAAGAGTATGATTTTGATAAGCTGGCTGAGGATAGACTGAGTTGGGGACTGTTCCGTGACCGTAGACCGGAATGCTATGGAGCTGTTGCTGGAAAATAAGGTATAACCTCTATTTAGGTTATAATAATCAATCGATTTTACGAATACCGTCGTCATTATTTGGCGACGGTATTTTTTATTTGTGGATAAGTTATCCAGATAACTGTGTATAACTTGTGGATAAAGCGTGGATAAACTGCTACTTATCCACAATAGTGTAGTGAACATATACTTGAGCTACCAAGCGGGAAATATTCAGTTTTGAAGATTAGAAGCAACATTATATTTTGGGCATAAAAAAACCTCCCGTCATTTTGACAGGAGGCCTATTGCTTTGTGATTAATCTTCTTTATAATTGGCAGCGCGATCGTACAACGCTTCCACCTCTTTACTAGGACCACCGCAAGCTAGAGAAACTACAATACCTGCAATGAGACTGGCAAAGAAGCCAGGAATAATTTCATAAATGCCAGTGGAGGAAGCCATAGTAAGCAGCCAGCCGATATCCACAACAGCACCAACAATGATGCAGGCAACTGCACCCTGGAAGGTGAACTTACGCCAGAACAGGCTCAGCATAATTGCAGAACCAAAGGCTGCACCAAATACGCCCCAGGCGTTGGATACAAGCTCCATAATAGAACCCGCATTAGGGGAGTCAGCAATAAGCAATGCAACAAAGGAGATTGCAAGTACTACGATACGACCTGCCCACAGCATTTCCTTATCACTGGATGCATTTTTACGAAGAATTGGCTTGTAAACATCACTTGCAAAGGAAGAAGCGGAGGACAGCAGTTGACTGGAAGCTGTACTCATGGAAGCAGCCAATACACCGGAGAGCAGTACGCCGGAAATAAGTGCCGGGAAAATATTACGTACCATTGCGATGAATACTAAAGAATTTTTAGTGATATGTTCATCAAGGCCAAGGTACAGACGGCCGATAATACCAACCATGGTTGCAAAGAAAAGAATCAGCGCAGTCCAGCCAATACCAATGATGGCAGATTTTTTCATTTCCTTTTGAGATCTTAAGGACATGAAGCGAATAATAATATGAGGCATACCAAAGTAGCCTAAGCCCCAGCCAAAGCCAGAGATAATATCAGTTACATTAGCAGTAGGATTCCAGTATTCAGCAGGGATGGTGCTTACTGCACTGGGTTCAATCAAGGATGCCGCAAAAATAGGTGCGATTAAAAGAGAACCTAAAATCATCAGACCTTGATAAAAGTCAGTCCAGCAAACAGCAGCAAAGCCGCCAAGGAAAGTATAACCGATAATGATGAATGCGGAAACATACATGGTTATATTGCTGTCCAGACCCATTACGGTATTGAACAATGTACCGCATGCCTTAATACTGGATGCAGCATAGATGGTATAGGCAATCAAAAATACAGCCGCACAGATTACCTGAAGAACGTGGGATTTGGAAAGGAAACGGTTGCTAAGATACTGAGGAATAGTAATAGCATCGTCAGTAACGATGGAGAAGCGACGCAGACGCGGAGCTTCATAAATCCAGCTCAAAGCATAGCCTGTTAAAAGGCCAATACCAATCCATAATTGACCCATGCCTAAGGCATAGATAGAAGTAGGCAGACCCATGAGTACCCATGCACTCATGTCAGAGGCACCAGCAGAAAGTGCAGTGACCCACGGACCCATTTGGCGTCCGCCTAAGAAATAAGTCTTTTCACCGCCATTGCGGTCTTTGATAAAGAACCAAATACCTATAGACAGCATGAAAAGAAGGTAGACGATGAATACTATCATCTCTGTATAATTCACTTATACCCCTCCAAACACAGATAGATACAACCATTATACCAATAAATAAGGCAAGAAGACAAGCAAAATAAAACGAAATACTATAAATACTATATTAATGAAGGTTTATAGTAGATTTTGTGACTTTTCTTGACGCGATTTCTTAGCTGTTATATAATATTGAAGAATGTAAAAGGTCTTTTTGTGTATCATTTCTTTGGTACTGAGATGACAAAATTTTGTGGGCTTGCAACCTTTAAATCGTGATGATTGGTACGAAAAGGAGCAGGCTCTAGTTGTGTTTGCGGAGAATTTTTATGAAACCGGTAAAAGTACGTATTATGAGTCGTAACAAGGGCGACGAAAGTCAGACAATTGAACAAAATTATCATGGTCAGTTTGCTGAAAAGCTAGGTAAAAATTATCTTATTTATGAGGAAGATGGACAGTCTGGTTTGGAGGGGACTAAGACTACGGTAAAATGGGAGCAGGACCATGTACTTATTCTGCGTAATGGCAGTGTTCAGCACAGACAGGAGTTTGCTAAGGGCTTAGTTGACCACAGTGTGTATTTGACACCGTATTTAAAAATTCCCTTAAGAACAGAAACAAGCTATGTTTATACTTATTTTCGTAAAGGAATATGGCATATTGAAATAGAATATACCATATATCATGATGACGCTCCGTATGGTGAAATGCAGATTTTAATAGAGATTGAGGGGATTTAGTATGAAAATAGGCTTTGATAATCAAAAATATTTAAGTATGCAGTCCGAGCATATCAAGGAACGAATTAGTAAATTTGGCGACAAGCTTTACTTGGAATTTGGTGGTAAGCTGTTTGATGATTATCATGCTGCTCGTGTTCTTCCTGGCTTTGCTCCAGATAGTAAGCTGCAAATGCTTTTGCAGCTAGCGGACCAGGCAGAGGTGATAATTTCCGTCAACGCATCTGATGTTGAAAACAACAAAATACGTCATGATTTGGGCCTGACATATGATTTAGAGGTTCTGCGTCTGGTTAAGGTATATCGTTCCAAGGGCTTGTATGTTAGCAGTGTTGTCGTAACTCAATATAAAGGCCAGAAAACCATTGAAAGCTTCAAAAAGAAGCTAGAAGCTATGGATGTAAAGGTTTATTATCATTATCCCATTGAAGGATATCCTCATTATGTGGAGCATATTGTTAGTGATGAGGGTTATGGTAAGAATGATTATGTAGAAACAACACGTCCTTTAGTTGTAGTTACTGCTCCTGGACCTGGCAGTGGTAAAATGGCAACCTGCTTGTCACAGCTGTACCATGAAAATAAGCGTGGTATTAAGGCGGGTTATGCTAAATTTGAGACCTTCCCCATTTGGAATCTGCCCTTGAAGCATCCTGTAAATATGGCTTATGAGGCGGCAACGGCAGATTTGCAGGACGTTAATATGATTGACCCCTTCCATTTAGAGGCTTATGGTGTGACTACTGTAAATTATAATCGTGATGTAGAAATCTATCCTGTATTGGCAGCTATTTTTGAGGGCATTTATGGTTATTGTCCTTATAAATCTCCTACTGATATGGGTGTGAATATGGCAGGTAACTGCATTTGTGATGATGAGGTTTGCCGTGAGGCTTCACGTCAGGAGATTGTGCGCCGTTACTATCAGTCCTGGAACCGTATGGTCAAGGATGAGGCTACAAAGCAGGAGGTTTACACCTTGGAGCTGCTGATGAAGCAGGCTAAGGTAAGCATTAATGACCGCAGTGTTGTTACTGTGGCAAAGCAGGTTGCCGAAGAGCGTAACTGTGCTGTAATTGCTTTAGAGCTTAATGATGGCAGCATTGTTACAGGCAAGACCACAGATTTACTTGGTCCTGCTAGTGCAGTTTTGTTGAACGCAGTTAAGTCCTTGGCGCAAATTGCTGATGAAATACATCTTATTTCCCCCACCTATATTAATCCTATACAGGATTTGAAAACTAAGTTTTTGGGAAGCAAAAATCCGCGCTTGCATATGGATGAGGTATTAATTGCTTTGTCCATGTGTGCTGTTACTGATAATGCGGCTAAGCTTGCATTGGAGCAGCTGCCTAAGCTAAAGGGCTGTCAGGCCCATTCCACAGTAATGCTTACAGAGGGCGATTTTAAGATTTTCAAAAAGTTGGGTATAGAATTGACCAACGACCCCATTTATGAAACTATATAAGTAAAGATATAAGGAGAGGTTTTACTTTGGATATAAAAGATTTATTGGCTTCTGCTATTAAAGAAGCGGCACAAAAAGCTATTGATAATGGTGTTTTAAAGCCTGGTGTATTACCTGAGGTTATGCTTGAGGTTCCTCCGCAAAAGGAATTTGGCGATTTTGCTACTAACTTTGCAATGCAATCTGCTCGTAGCCTGCATTGCGCTCCTAGACAAATCGCTCAAGCTATTGTAGATAATTTGGATTGTGCATCTGTAGATAAGATGGAGATTGCAGGTCCTGGCTTTATCAATTTCTACTTGAAGCAAGATTGGACTGCTGATGTGCTTGCTGGCATTGTTGCTGCTGGTGAAAATTATGGCAATCTGCCGGCAAATGACTTAGGAAGAGTACAGGTTGAATATGTAAGCGCTAATCCGACCGGTCCCTTGCATATTGGTCATGCTCGTGGTGCTGCTGTTGGTAGTGCCATGGTTAATTTGCTCCGCGCTGCTGGCTATGATGTAGAAAGCGAGTACTACATTAACGATGCTGGTAACCAGATGAACAACCTGGCAGCTTCTGTTAATGCTCGTTATCTGCAGCTGCTTAAGCTGGAGGAAATGGGTGGCGTTCCTGCAGACCTGACTGTTAAACAATTAGATGAAATGCCTACAGGTATTACCTTCCCCGAAAATGGCTATCATGGCTATGATATTATTGAAACAGCTCAACGCATTATTCGTATCTACGGCAAGGAATTTGTAGATTTGGATGAAAAAGAGCGTTTAGCTAAATTCTTAGATATTGCATATAAAGAAAAATTGGCTGCATTAAAAGAGGACTTAGAAGCATTTGGTGTAACCTTTGATGTATGGTTCAGCGAAAAATCTCTGCATGAAGCTGATAAAATTCGTGAGGCTTGCGCTTTCCTGCAGGAGCGTGGCTATATTTACGAAGAGGGCGGTGCTTTGTGGCTGAACTCTACTGCTCAGGGTGACGACAAGGACCGTGTTGTTATTCGTGATAATGGCGTGCCTACTTACTTTGCAGCTGATATTGCTTATCATCGCAACAAATTTGAGCGTGGCTTTGCTCATTTAATTGACCTTTGGGGTGCTGACCATCATGGTTACATTGCTCGTGTAAAGGCTGCAGTTAACGCTTTAGGCTATGATGCTAATGATTTAGAGGTTATGCTGCTGCAAATGGTACGTCTCTATCGTAATGGCGAAATGGTTAAGCTGTCCAAGCGTACTGGTGAGACCATTACTCTGCGTGAGCTGATGGACGAGGTTGGTACTGATGCAGCACGCTATTTCTTCTGCATGCGCTCTCTGGATAGCCAATTGGATTTTGATATGACTCTGGCTACTGAAAAATCTAATGAAAACCCTGTCTACTATATCCAATATGCTCATGCTCGTATTTGCAGCATTGGCCGTCAGGTGGCTGAAGCTGGCATTGCGGCTGTTGCCAATGATGAGCTGAAGCTGGATGTATTACAGGCTCCTGAAGAGCTGGCATTGATTAAAAAGCTGGGTGAATATCCGGAAATGCTTGCTGGTGCAGCACGCGAACGTGCAGTTCATCATGTAGCAACCTATACCTATGAGCTGGCTGGCCTGTTCCATTCCTTCTACAATCACTGCCGTATCTTAGGCGTGGATAGTGACCTGCAGCAGGCTCGTCTGGCGCTGGTTAAGGCAGTTGGCCATACCATCCGTCATGGATTAGGTATTTTGGGTGTATCTGCACCGGAAAGAATGTAAATCAGGATTTCTTCTGCAAATAACGAATATTATGCTGCATTAAATTTATCGCAGCTGCTTTGAGGAAATAAAATAAACCAAGTCTTAATGAGCAGACTGCTGTAAGGTGGTCTGCTTATTTTACTTTAAGCAGAGACTTAGAAGGGAGCTTTATATGCTGAAGAAAATTTTTATTAGTGCTGTTCTGCTGTTAGCTGTTCTTTGCTTTGTTCTCTCTCTTTTGAAAGGTAATAACAGTGCGGAGAAAAATGTTGTGACAAGTCCGGATAGAGTTGCTGTTATCAATATTGAGGGAACTATTGTAAGTGGTGGAGATGTACAGGATAATATATTCCAGCAATCTACAGGTGTAACAAGTGGCAGCATTATGCGCCAAATTAGAGATGCTGCACAGGACAGTAGCGTTAAAGCACTGGTGCTGAATATTAATAGTGGTGGTGGCAGTGCAACTGCCGCAGAAGAGATTGGTCGTGAGCTGAAGCGCTTTAAGGAAAACACTAAAAAGCCAATTGTAGCAACAATGGGTGATATGGGTGCATCAGCAGCTTATTGGATTGCAGCCTGCAGCAGTGATAAAATTTATGCTAATTCTACTACTATGACAGGCAGCATTGGCGTGTACATGCCTTACATGAATACTCAGGAGCTGTTCAAAAAGATTGGCATTAAATCTGAAAAAATTAAGAGTGGTCCCTACAAGGATATTTTAAGTAGTGATCGTCCAATGACCGAAGCTGAGAAAATTTTACTCCAAAATATGGTTACCGAAATTTACAATGAATTTATTACTGTAGTTGTAACAGGACGTAAAATGGACGAGGCTCATGTGCGTAATTTAGCTGATGGTCGTATTTATACTGGCTCTCAGGCAAAAAAACTGGGACTTGTAGATGAATTGGGTAACTATTACGATGCGCTGGCTGAGGCAGGAAAGCTGGCTGATATTCAGCCTGGTAGTGATGGTTTGCCTCCTGTTAAAGAAAACATTAAGCCCCAGCCTTGGGAATATCTTTTAGGAGCAGAAATTGCCAATATCATTAAAGCTCAATTGGTGGAGTCCTTTAATGCAGGTTTGCAGGGTAATGTAACCTTACAAAATGCGAGGTGATAGGCTATGAGGCGAAAAACCTATGATGTTCTGTTTGAGCCTAGCGTAGGTATGACAGCTTTAGTAAAGCAGCCCTGTTTATGGAGAAGTGGATTTTATTTTGCTCTTAGCATTGGCTTTTTTACGGGCGTTGTGACCAATTGCTGGCTAATAGAACAAACACTACAGGTGCGTTTGGCGATTATAGCGGCAGCTATAATTATTTCTACTACTGCAATGACTCTTTATGGTTTTTTATTGCATGGTATTATGGAGACCTTTGGAGCTTTAGCCGGTGATCCTGTAGGACTTATTTGTCTTTTAGGTTATACTGCTCTGCCATTTTTGATTTTAACACCTGCGGCATTACTAGCAGGAAAGATGGGATGGGGTGGTTTACCACTTCTTGGTCTTGTATTTATAGCAGGTTTTATATGGATGCTATATCTATTAGTGCATACTCTTCAAGTAGTTTATCTAATTGATTTTATGCGCGCTTCAATTGTTGTGCTTTTCAGCCTTCTGCTTTTATACATTGTTCTCTTGCTTCCCTGGCAGCTGGGATTTAATATGCTGCTACGCAGCTTTGGACTGTAAATGTGTCTGCATTATACTTTTTATTATTGATTTATGGGGATTTTTTATGTTGCTAAAAATCCTTGAAAGTGTCATAATAAAGAGAGAATTAACTTTTTATCAATAATTATAAATTTAAGGAGTGTTGTTAAGAATGAACAGAGAGCTTTCTATGGAATTTGTACGTGTTACCGAAGCAGCAGCTATTGCTTGCGGTCGTTTAGTAGGCAGAGGCGACAAGAATGGTGCTGACGGTTTGGCTGTTGACGCTATGCGCGCTGCTTTCGATACTGTAAACATTAGCGGTAAGGTTGTAATCGGCGAAGGCGAAATGGATGAAGCTCCCATGCTTTATATCGGCGAAGAGGTTGGTGCTGGTGGCACTCCTGTTGATATTGCAGTTGACCCCGTTGAAGGTACTAATCTGGTTGCAAAAGGTCAACCTGGTGCTATTGCTGTAATTGCAATTGCTCCTCGTGGCTGTCTGCTCCATGCACCTGATATGTATATGGATAAAATTGCTGTTGGTCCTCGTGCAAAGGGTTGCATTGATATTAATGCGCCTATTTCTGAAAACTTGGAGCGCGTAGCTAAGGCTATGGACCGTAAGGTTTCCGACCTGAACGTAGTTCTGCTTGACAGAGAGCGTCATTATCCTCTGATGGAAGAAATTCGTAAAGCTGGTGCTCGCATCTCTTTGATTACTGACGGTGACGTTAACCCCATCGTTGAGTGCTGCATTGAAGGCTCTGGTGTGCATATGTACATTGGTCGTGGCGGTGCTCCGGAAGGCGTTCTGGGTGCAGTTGCTGTTAAATGCCTTGGTGGCGATATGCAAGGTCGTCTCTATCCTGAGGATGAAGCTCAAATCGAGCGTTGCCATAAAATGGGCATTACCGATGTTAACAAGGTTCTGACTCTGGATGATATGGTTAAGGGTGATGATTGCATGTTCACTGCAACTGCAATTACTAACTGCAACATGCTGAATGGCCTGCGTTATTTCAATGACGGCGTACGTACTCATACTATTTCCGCTCGTTATAAAACTGGTACCGTTCGCTTTGTAGATGCTATTCATAGCATTGACCGTAAGGTACTGGCAGTAAAACTTTAATTTTTGTATTTATCTAATAGGGCGTGAAATTATTCATGCCCTATTAATTTATTATTTGGCTTATGGAAAATATAATCTTGAAGCTGGTTGCTAATGTGCCAGAGGTACAGCAGGCAGCTACATATAATAAGAAAAAACAAGCATTTATTTTAACCGGGTTGGCATCAAGCAGCAAGCCGGTCTTTTTTGCTGCCATGGACAGAGTTCTTGATAAGCAGGGCAGTATTGTTTTTATTACTGCTTCTCGTGAAGAGATTCGCGCCTATAGACGAGAGCTGAACTTCTTTTATCCAGAGCTGCCTATGCAGGAGTTTTATCCTGACAATTTGCCACGTATACAGGCGGACACACAAAGTCTGGAGCTGCAGGCAGGTCGTGCGGCTGCGTTGCGTTTTATGCAGGGAGAAGAGCGCGGTATTGTCTTCATGACAGCAGAGGCATTGCAGCAAAAACAGCTGCGTCCTGCTGGAGGTAGTGGTCGCAGTCTGGTGCTGAAGCTTGGCGAGGAGCATGAGCAGCAGGAAATCATCAAAATATTAGTAGAATTAGGCTACGAGCGAACAGATCAGGTGGACGCAATTGGTCAATTTTCTGTACGTGGCGGAATATTGGATGTATTTCCAATTAACAGTAATGCTGCCGTGCGTATAGAATGGTTTGATATTGAGATTGATGCTATTCGCAGCTTTGATGTAAATAACCAGCGTAGTATAGATTCATTAGAGCAGCTAAAGATTGCTCCTATAAATCTTGTGGCCTCTGATGTATATGAGGCGGACGTATTTGCATATTGTGCAGAATCTACAATGATTATTGTGGATGAGCCTGTAAAGGTTTTTTCCCTTCTGGAAAAGCTGGACAAGGAAAAAAAGAGCTATGCCGAGGATTTGTTTACTAAGGACGAGCTTGTTGATGCTAGTGCAAAGGCAGGAGCTATTTTTGTCTCTGCATTGTCACATAGCTATCTCAAGGAACTGCCAGCTTTGGCAATTCCCGTAAGGGCTGTTTCACCATACAATAAAAACATATCCTTGCTGGCTGAGGATATGCGCAATTGGTTAGAGGATGGAATTACTCCTGTTATTATGATGTCTAACAGCATCAAGGCACGTGGCCTAGCTGAAAACCTACGTAACTATGGACTTGTTGGCGTTTTTGCAGATGAGAATTTTCAGTCAGGAGTGGTAAATGTTACCTATGGTGACCTGGACCATGGCTTTCGCTTCTGGAATGAGCAGTGGCAGCTTTTAACAGAAAATGATATCTTTGGCATGCAGAAGCGCAAACGTCTACACAGCAAGCATCAAGGGCAGCAGCTGCAATATTTTAGCGATATTAAGGCTGGTGACTATGTTGTACACAAGATCAATGGCATTGGTCGTTATATAGGCGTAGAAAATGTGGTTGTTGGCGGTGTACACCGAGATTATCTGGTAATTATATATGCTGGTGATGATAAGCTATATGTACCGGTTGATCAGGTTGGCTTGCTGCATAAATACGTAGGTAGTGAAGGAACAGTGCCACGCTTATCCAAAATGGGTGGAGCTGATTGGAAACGCACTACTGCCAAAGCAAATAAAGCTATTACCGAGCTAGCAGAGGAGCTGCTCAGGTTGTATGCTCAGCGTCAGATTACTAGGGGATATGCTTATAGTCCTGACGGACAGATGCAGCATGATTTTGAAGCAAGCTTTCCCTATGAGGAAACACCTGATCAGCTAAAGGCTATTGCTGAAATTAAGTCTGATATGGAAAAACAACAGCCCATGGAACGCCTTTTATGTGGTGATGTTGGTTATGGTAAGACAGAGGTTGCTATAAGGGCAGCCTTTAAGGCAGTGGTAGATGGTAAACAGGTAGCGGTAATGGTTCCTACAACTGTATTGGCGCAGCAGCATTTTTTAACCTTTAAGGAAAGAATGCATAATTTTGGCGTTAATGTAGCTATGTTAAACCGTTTCTGTACTCCTAAGGAGCAAAAAGCTACCCTGGCAGCTTTAGAGGAAGGACGTATTGATGTATTGATAGGTACACATCGCCTTTTGCAGCCAGATATCAGGTTTTTGGATTTAGGCCTGCTGATTATAGATGAGGAGCAGCGCTTTGGCGTTGCGCAAAAGGAAAAAATCAAAAAATGGTGTCTTGGCATAGATGTTCTCAGTCTTTCCGCTACGCCTATTCCAAGAACCTTACATATGGCTCTTGTTAATGGCCGTGATATGAGTGTTATTGAGTCTCCGCCTGAGGACAGATTACCTGTAGAAACATATGTCAGCGAATATAATGATGGCATGATTAAAGAAGCCTTGGAGCGAGAGCTGCGTCGAGGAGGACGCATTTACTATATTCATAATCGTGTATCAGGCTTGGAGCAAATTGCTGCCAAACTGCGTAAGCTTGTTCCTGGTATCAATATTAGGATGGCCCATGGTCAGATGAATGAGGAAATGCTTGAGGACGCAATGATTAGCTTTTATGAGGGTGATTGTGATGTCCTTCTTTGCACTACTATTGTCGAAAATGGCTTAGATGTTCCGCTTGCCAATACAATCATTATTGATGGTGCAGAGAATTTTGGCTTATCACAGCTTTATCAAATGCGTGGACGTGTAGGACGTAGCTCAAGATTAGCATATGCATATTTTGTATATAAGCCTAATAAAGCGTTAAGTGAGATTGCGGAGAAGCGTTTACAGGCAATTAGAGATTTTACAGAGCTTGGTGCTGGCTTTAAAATAGCTATGCGTGACCTAGAAATTCGTGGAGCGGGTAATCTTTTAGGAGCTCAGCAGCATGGTCATATTACAGGTATTGGTTTTGCCGCTTATTGTGAGATGTTGGAGCAAACAATACGTAGATTAAAGGATGGCTTAGAAACCACAGAGCCTGATCCGGATCCAGTTTTGGATATTACTGCTGAGGCATACATTCCTGATGATTATATTGAGGACCCGCGCTACAAGATGGAACTATACCGTCGTTTTGCAGAGCTTGAATACAAGGACAGGGATGACTTGTTTGACGAAATTTGTGATCGCTTTGGCAATCCGCCACCTGAGGTGGAAATGCTGTGGCGTATTGCAGCGTTACGTGGTTTGTGCCGAGCTATGAAGATTCGTGGTATTCATGTTGCTTCAGGAAATATCAGGATTGTTTTTTCAGAGCATCCTAATGTTGCGCCTGAGGCAGTAATGAAGCTAATGGATAAATATAAAAATAAAATGACCTTTAAGAGTGGCAAGGAAAGTCAGCTGCTATTTAAAACAGCTGGCATGAAGGAGGAGCCGTTGAGCTGGCTGGAAAAGCAGCTTCCTGCCTTGGCCATTGATTCTTGTAAATTATAAATAAGTAAAGAGGTGAAGGCTTGAGTAAGGACAAATTTTTAAAGGGCGCCATGATTTTAACCATGGCTGGTTTGATGGTTAAGATAATAGGCTCTGTAAACCGTATTCTGCTTTCACGACTTTTAGGAGGAGAGGGAATAGGTCTTTATCAGATGGCCTATCCCGTATATTTGCTGCTTTTAGCCATTTCCTCAGCCGGTATTCCTGTAGCAATATCAATTATTGTAGCAGAGCATTTGGCTAAAAAGGATTATGGCGGGGTACAGCAGATATTTAGAATGTCGCTACGGCTGACACTGTGCTTGGGACTCATGTTGGCTGGCGGCTTAGTTTTAGTATCTAATTGGCTGGTGGATAGTGGTGTTTTAAAGGATGTGCGTGCTCATTATGCACTGCTTGCTTTAACGCCTGCTGTGTTCTTTGCTACAATTTTGGCAAGCTTTAGGGGATTTTTCCAAGGACATCAGCTGATGACACCTCCTGCCATAAGCCAAATTTTAGAGCAGCTGGTCAGAGTTATGACCATGGTTATTTTAGCCTATGTATTTTTGCCCTATGGCTTAGAGTACGCAGCAGCAGGTGCTGCCTTTGGCGCTGTACCTGGAAGTATTACGGGTATTATTGTTCTAAGCTTCTTTTATAGAAGGTATAAGCATTTATGGCAAAAGGGCGAGACCAAGGCTATTGCTGCAGGACCTATTATTAAGCGTTTATTGATTTTAGCCTTACCTGTTTCCTGTGCTAATATTTTGGTTCCTGTTACAAGCAGTATCGATATGCTTCTTGTCCCTAATCGTTTAGTAGAAAGTGGCTTTGCTATTGAGGAGGCAACCACTTTGTTTGGCTATCTTGCCGGAATGGCGCAACCGCTATTGATGATGGCCACCATTCCTACTGCAAGTCTTGCTGCTAGCTTGGTTCCAGCCATATCTGAAGCATATACGCTGCAGGATAGGGAAGGTATTGCTAAAAAAGCATCTACAGCCATGAAGCTGTGCTGCTTAATTACTGTTCCTGCTGCAGTTGGTATGAGTGCTTTAGCAGAGCCTATTTCTTTACTTTTATATGGAACAAGTAAGGCTAGCTCTGCCATAATGCATTCTGGTCCTGCCATTTGGTTTTTAGGCATGCAGCAAATTACTACGGGTGTGCTTCAAGGTATGGGCAAGATTAATATTCCTATGCTCCATATGCTAGCTGGCATTGTGGTTAAGATAGGCGCTGTTTGGTTTTTAACTGATGCTGCTAACAATATTGCAGGTGCAGCTTGGGCGACGAATATAAATTTTGGCTTAACGGCTATTTTAAATATTTTAGTGCTGCGCCATTTGGGTATATACTTCCAATGGAAGGATATATTAAAGATAATTGCAGGCTCCCTAGTAATGGGTGCTGCAGCTATCACTGCCCATGGGGTATTTATTACTAGTTTGAGCAAGGCATGTGCTGCTTTAGGCGCTATGACTATTGCCGTTATGGTTTATACTTTGGCTTTATTTATCCTTGGTCTGCTTACTAAAGCAGAGCTGAAGCAGCTGACTTTGATTAAGAAATTTGTAAAATAATGTTGAATACGGAAAGAAGGTATAGCATGGGTACTATTACTATTGTTGGTTTAGGTCCTGGTGCAGCAGGTAATCTGTCTTTGGAAACTATGGAGCTGTTGCAGGGTTGTAAGCAGGTGCTGTTACGTACTGCAGTGCATCCTACTGTAGAAGAGCTGCGTAAAAGAAATGTAGAATTTACATCCTGTGATGATTTGTATGAAAAAGGTAATTCCTTCGAAGATGTATATAATAGCGTAGTTGAGCGCGTTCTTGTAGCTGCTGCTAAGGGTGATGTTGTATACGCTGTTCCTGGCAGTCCCTTAGTTGCTGAGCGTACTGTAGTGCTGCTGCGTGATGCTGCTAAGGAGCGTGGCGTAAAGCTAGTCATTAAGCCTGCTATGAGCTTTCTTGATTTAGCTTATGTTGACTTAGGCATTGATCCTATCGCTGGTCTGCGTATCATTGATGCTCAGGATTTTGAAGCCATTGCTGATGGTGGTCGTTATCCTTTAATGATTACTCAGGTTTATAGCCAGCTTGTTGCTTCTGATTTAAAGATAGCCCTCATGGAAAATCTGCCAGATGAATATGAAATCTTTTTCCTGCGTAATTTAGGACTTCCTGATGAAGAATGTCGCAGCATTCAGCTGTTTGAGCTTGACCGTCAGCCTAATATTGACCATCTGACCAGTGTTTATGTTGCTCCTATGGCTGACGATGTGGAGCTTTTGTCCTTTGGACCTGATGAAGATGATGACGATAAATTTGTAATAACTAATTCCTATGATTATTGCAAAGGCACTGGAGAGGAAGAAGAGTTTGATGAAACAGCTTCCTTGGAGGATTTTGATATTCAACCGTTAGCAGATGTTATCAAAACCTTGCGTGAGCCTGAAGGCTGTCCTTGGGATATTGAACAAACCCATGCTTCTATTCGTAGTAATATGATTGAAGAGGTTTATGAATATCTTGAAGCAGTTGATGCAGAGGATTACGATGGTATGCGTGAAGAGCTGGGCGATGTGCTGATGCAGGTTGTTTTCCATGCACGTATGGCTGAGGAAGCAGGGCATTTTGACCTGCAGGATATTATTGACGAGGTAGTTGATAAGCTCATCCGTCGTCACCCCCATGTTTTTGGTGATACTCATGTTGATGGCAGCGATGAAGTGCTGGTTAATTGGGAAGCCATCAAGAAGCAGGAAAAATCTGAGCGTAAATGTGTTCTGGATGGCGTAACCCAGGGCTTACCTGCTCTTTTGCGTGCATATAAGGTGCAGGGTAAAGCTGCTAAGGTTGGCTTTGACTGGAATAATGCAGAGGACGTTTGGGCAAAGGTGGAAGAAGAGCTAGGCGAACTGCGTGAAGCCATTGCTGTTGGAGACAAGGCTGCTGCTGAGGCAGAGCTTGGCGATGTTTTTTTTGCAATAGTAAATTATGCTCGCTTTTATAAAATTGAGCCAGAGGTTGCCTTAAATGGAACCAATAATCGTTTTACAAGTAGGTTTAATCACGTTGAACAATGTGTTTTAGCAAGCGGTAAAGAGTGGAAGGATTTTACTCTTGCTGAGTTAGACGAATTTTGGAATGAGGCGAAAGCCTTGGAAAAAGCAGGCTCTAGCTTATTATAAGCAGCTAGGACGGGGTAAAAGCGTTAAAGACTCTTAAAAGTGAATAATATGTTAAATTTTACAACTTTTTTTACAAAAAGACTTGCAGTAAAGCAATGTACAGTGTAGAATACTTATGCAAGCAATACGAGTTCTGAACGCTTGGCTCGTTATAGCCTTAACACAATACAAGGAGGAACAATTAATGAACAAAACTGAATTGATCGCAGCTGTTGCTGAAAAAGCTGGCTTAACTAAGAAAGACGTAGAGAAGGCAGTTTCTGCTACTCTGGAAACCATTAAAGAAGAGGTTGCTGAGGGTGGCAAAGTTCAAATCATTGGCTTCGGTACCTTTGAAGCTCGTACCCGTAAAGAACGCATCGGTAAAAACCCCCAAACTCAAGAAGAAGTAAAAATTGCTGCTGCAACTGTTCCTGCATTCAAAGCAGGCAAAGCTTTCAAAGACGTTGTAAACGCAAAATAATTTATACTATATATGCCCGACGCGTAGTCGGGCATTTCTTGTCTGAATATATCTGGATATAAAGGAGGGACTTAATTGAGAAAAAGGGAAAAACGCAGGCATATTAATTGGGTGTCGGTTTTTGGCTGTATAGCATTATTGATTGGGTCCTATATATTCTTAAAGCAGGAATATGAGATATACCAGATTGAAAAGGCTCAGACTGCTGCTGCACAACGTATAGAGGTATTAGAGCAGGAGCAAAAGAAACTGACAGATGAAAAGAAAAGATTGGATGATCCTAAATACATTGAAAAGCTGGCCCGGGAAAACTACAACATGGTAGGAAAAAACGAGGTTCCGTTGTTCATTGTTGAGGAGAAAAAATGAGGCAGAGCAGAATTCTACAAATTTTGTTCTGCCTTTATATTCTTAAAAATAATTATTATAAAATCTATTAGCTTTCTTCTTGTAGGAATAAAAAAAAGGTGATATACTAAGCTAGTATCAAAGTAATTTTAAGGGGGATTTTTTTCTCGATGGCACTTGAAGTAGGCGCAATTGTCGAAGGTGAAGTCATTCGTATCACCAATTTTGGTGCGTTTGTCCAATTACCTGAAAATAAGGTTGGACTGATTCACATTTCTGAAGTTTCCAATGTTTATGTTAAAGATGTTCATGACTTCGTAAAGGAGCATGATAAGGTTAAAGTCAAGGTATTGACTGTTGATGAGCGTGGTAAGATTGGCTTATCCATGAAGCAGGCAGCTCCTGCTCCCGCACCGCAGCCCAGACCGCAGCGCCCGCAAAATGAAAATCGTGAGCGTCGTGGTAATGGCGGTATGCGTCAACAAATTTCTAAACCTGCTCCGATTCTTACCTTTGAGGATAAATTGTCCAAGTTTTTGAAGGATAGTGATGACCGTATGTTGGATTTAAAGCGTAATACTGAATCTAAACGTGGCGGACGCGGAGCTAGACGCGACAGATAACCAAGAGAAACTAGAGGACACTTTTTGTGGGTGTCCTCGTTTTCTTATTTTCTAAGTATGTTTATGAGAGGTGCTTATGGTTATTCATCCAGCTGTGTTCCGTCTACAGAAGGAATTGAAGGAACATTTGCAGCAAGGCAAGAGCTATGTTATAGCTGTTAGCGGCGGTGCAGATTCCCTGGCATTAGCTCATGCTGCTTCTGCTTTAAATGATTTTTGCAGTTTTACTGTATGTCATGTGGAGCATGGCATTAGAGGTCCGGAGGCTTTATCAGATGCAGCATTGGTGAAGAATTTTTGTAGTGAGCATGGCTTGCCATTTTATTGCTACCATGTAGCTGTACCTCAGGAGGCAAAAAAATTAGGACTTTCTTTGGAGGAGGCTGCTCGCAGCCTGCGCTACGAAGCTCTTAAAAATTTGGCTGGTAAAATTGCCGCTGATGGTATTTTAACGGCACATCATAAGGATGATCAGGCGGAAACAGTTCTTTTAAAGCTATTACGAGGAGCTGGTCTTGAGGGATTAGCTGCTATAGAACAGGAGCATGATAACATCATCAGGCCTTGGCTAAACATAAGTCGTAATGAGCTAGAGGATTATTGCCATATTAATAACCTAAAGTACTGTATAGATAGTACAAATAGTGATATAAGGTACTCTCGTAATAGAGTACGACTAGAGCTTTTACCATATTTAAAGCGTGCCTTTAATCCTAATATTGCTGATACATTGGCGCGTACTGCTGACTTGCTGCAGGAGGATGTTGATTGCCTTGAACAGCTCACCAAGCAATATTATGAAGAGGTTATAGCTAAAAAAGAAGATGGAATAGTTGTGTTGAAGGCAAGCAGATTGCTTGAGCTTCATAAGGCACTTAGAAAAAGGATTTTAAGACAGGCTTATTTTTCTTTAGGTGGAAAGGAGCTTAGCTTTGAACGAACAGAGGCGCTGGAGCTTTTATGCAGGCGCGGTACTGGAGGCAAGCTGCTGCAGCTACCCGGAGGGATAAGGGCCTGCTATAAGAATAAGATGCTTACTTTTAGTAAGCTATAATTTAAAATGCTATGAAAAGGAGCAGAAACCCATGAATGAAGACATCAAAAAGGTTCTTTTAACTAAAGAGCAAATTGAAGAACGCATCCAAGAGCTGGGTGCTCAAATTACTAAGGACTATGAAGGTAAAGAGGTTGTAGTAGTAATCCTGCTTAAAGGCGCTGCATGGTTTGCAACTGACCTGACCAGAGCCATTAATCTGCCTATCAGAATTGATTTTATGGTAGCGTCCTCCTATGGTAATGGTACTACCACCAGTGGTACTGTAAAGGTTAAGCTGGATTTATCTGAGGATATTACAGGTAAGCATGTATTGCTGGTTGATGATATTATTGATAGTGGCGTAACCTTTGCCGCTATTAGTGATATGCTGCGTCAACACAAGCCTGCTTCTCTGAAAACCATCGCTCTTTGCGACAAGGCTGAGCGTCGTATTAATGGACTTGACGCTGACTATGTAGGCTTCAACATTCCTGACGAATTCGTTGTTGGCTTTGGCCTTGATTATGCTGGCAACTATCGTAATCTGCCCTTTATCGGTGTTCTGAAGCCCTCCGTATATGCAAGAGCTTAATAGCCTGATTAATAATATATGGTTGCTTGATTAGATTAGCTATACTATAATTACAGTTATAATGTTTAAATGAGTGGAAGGAGGATACGTGCTTGAATAAATTTTTTAAGAACGTGACTTTTTATCTGCTGATTATTATCGTGATGATTTGGATGTTTGACCATTACTCTGCAAGCACTCCTAAGGCAAGCGAAATTAGCTATTCCAGCTTTATGAAGCATGTCCAACAGGAAGAGATTAAGCAGGTAACCATCGTCGATAATGTTATTAGCGGTAAACTTAGTGATGGCAAGGATTTTACTACTATTGCTCCTAATGACAGCAAGCTGGTAGAAAAGCTGGAACAGAAAAAAGTGGATATTAAAGCAGAGCTTCCCCCGCAGCCGCCTTGGTGGATGGGAATCCTGAGCTCTATTCTGCCCATACTGATTATTGTAGGTTTGTGGTTCATGCTGATGAATCAGAGTGGTGCAGGCGGCGGTAAGGTTATGAACTTTGGTAAGAGCCGTGCCCGTCGTTATGATGAGGAAAAGCTAAAGATTACCTTCAAGGATGTTGCTGGTGCTGATGAAGCTAAGCAAGAGCTGGCGGAAGTTGTTGAATTCCTCAAATCTCCTCAAAAGTACAATGAACTTGGTGCTAAGATTCCTAAAGGTGTTCTGCTTTATGGACCTCCTGGTACTGGTAAAACCTTGCTGGCGAAGGCTGTTGCTGGTGAAGCAGGCGTACCGTTCTTTAGCATTTCTGGTTCTGACTTTGTTGAGATGTTTGTAGGTGTAGGTGCGTCCCGTGTTCGTGATTTGTTTGATCAAGCTAAAAAGAGCGCTCCTTGCATTATATTTATCGATGAAATTGATGCCGTTGGTCGTCAGCGTGGTGCCGGTCTTGGCGGTGGTCATGATGAGCGTGAGCAAACCTTGAACCAATTACTGGTTGAGATGGATGGCTTTAGTGCCAACGAAGGCATCATTATGATTGCAGCAACTAACCGTCCTGATATTTTGGACCCAGCACTGCTCCGTCCTGGTCGTTTCGATCGTCAAATTGTTGTAGATCGTCCTGATATTAAGGGCCGTCAGGAAATCCTAAAGGTACACGTTAAAGGCAAGCCTATGGGCGAGGATGTTGAGCTTGAAGTAATTGCACAACGTACTCCTGGCTTTACCGGTGCTGATTTGAGCAATCTTGTTAACGAAGCAGCTCTGTTGACTGCTCGTCGTGATAAGAAGGTAATTAATATGCCTGAAATGGAAGAAGCTGCTGAGCGTGTAATTATGGGACCTGAACGTAAGAGCCGTGTTATTAGCGATAAGGAAAAACGTCTTACCGCATACCATGAAGGTGGTCATACTGTTGTAGGCATGCTGCTTGAGCACACTGACCCCGTTCATAAGGTAACCATTATTCCTCGTGGTCGTGCAGGTGGTTATACTTTAAGCCTGCCTAAGGAGGATAAATATTATGCAACCCGCAGCGAAATGCTTGATGAGCTGAAGGTACTTCTTGGTGGACGTGTAGCCGAAGCTATTGTCTTGAAAGAAATCTCTAGTGGTGCAAGCAACGACCTGCAGCGTGCAACTGCCTTGGCTCGTCAAATGATTTGCGAGTACGGTATGAGTGAAAACATTGGACCTGTAACCTTTGGTCATCGTCAGGATCAGGTATTCCTGGGACGTGATATTGCTCGCGATAAGGATTACAGTGAAGAGGTTGCAGCTGAGATTGATAAAGAGGTACGTTCCTTTATGGAAAATGCCTATGCTGCTACTGAAAAGCTGTTGCAGGATAATCTGGATACTCTTCATGTTATTGCTCAGGCCTTAATTGAGCGTGAAACTCTGGAAGAGGATGAAATTTACCAATTGGTGAAATATGGTCATATCCTGACTGAAGAGGAAAAGCAAGCTATGAAGGAGCAATCCGAAACTGCTGCTTCTGAGACTGCAGAGGATACTATTGCAGTATCAGATGCTGCGCAAGCTCCTCAGGATAATGTTACACCACAACAATAATTATATAGTTTTTGAAAACGTCCGTAGCCTATGGCTGTGGACGTTTTTTAAAATTTTAGAATACATAATTGGCTCTAAAAATTTCTTCAAAAAATAGTAAAAAAAATGTAGCATTCTGAGGAGATTTGTAGTAAAATCTTATAGCAAGCTAATACCGCAAGGTGGTATTAATAATTGAGCAAAGAAAGGTTGTGTTATTAAGGCTATGAATGAACCGGAAATGAATAGAAGCTTGAAAAACAGGCATTTGCAAATGATTTCCCTTGGCGGCATTATTGGCAGCTGTTATTTTTTGGGAGCGGGATACGCGATTGAGCAGGCTGGACCTGCAATTATTTTGTCTTACCTTTTTGGTGGTATCATTGTTTTGTGTGTTATGCTTTGTTTAGCAGAGTTGGCGGTGGCTGAACCTATTTCCGGGTCATTTGTCTCTTACGCCAAGAAAAATATTTCTTCCACTTGGGCGTGTGGCGTAGGTTGGGCCTATTGGCTGAACTGGATGGCCTATGTTCCTTCAGAAATGATTGCTGCTGGTATTATAATGAATAATTTTGTACCAGAGGTCAGTCAGCTTTGGTGGGCTATCTTTTTTGGTCTGATTGTAACAATTATCAATCTTTTTGAAGTAGATAACTTTGGTGAAAGTGAATTTTGGCTTTCGATGATCAAGGTTGTGGCGTTAGTAGTCTTTTGTATAGTAGCAGGTCTGATTGTTTTGGGCCTTATTGGTGACCAAGGTTATCTTGGTGCTAGCGTGCTGCTATCACAAGGAGGCTTTGCACCACATGGCTATTGGCCAATTGTGCTGACCATGGTTATTATCCTAGTAAATTTTCAGGGTACTGAAATCATTGGTTTAGCAGCAGGTGAATGCAAGGATCCTGCTAAGAGTATTCCTATTGCGGTACGTAATGTATCTTGGCGTGTAATTGCGCTATATATCATTCCTATTACCTTGCTGCTTTCCATTTTACCTTGGAATAAAGCAAGTCTGAATGAAAGTGTTTTTGCAGCTGCTTTGGCGGAATATGGTCTTGATGGTATGGCATCTGTAATTGCCTTTGTAGTTTTGGTGGCAGGCGTTTCCTGTGCCAATTCTGGTCTGTATGGTGGTGCTCGTGCGTTGCATGCATTGGCTAATATGGGAATGGCTCCTGCTTTCTTAGGCAAGCTGAATAAAAACGGTATGCCTCAGAATTCCATCATCATCTCTGTATGTGCTTGTTGGCTTGTTATTGTAATGTACACCTTTAATCAGGATTCTGCTATTTACACCTATCTGTTGGCTGTATCTGGTTTTACTGGTGCGATGGCTTGGATTTCTATTTGCTGGAGCCAGTACAATTTTCGCAAACGTTTAATTGCGCAAGGCTTGGAGCATACCCTAAAATATAAGACTCCGTTTTTCCCTTATGTTACCTGCTTTGGTATTTGGTCACAGATTTTCTGCTTGGCAGTGATTGTGCTGACGCCGGATTTGCGTGAAACCTTATACGCAGGTGTACCAATGCTAGTTCTGCCTATGATTTGGTATAAATGGCGTCAGCATCACAATAATAGTAAAATTCCAGTTGCTGTTGCTAGTATTCATAAGCAGTAATTTAAATTATATTAGTTTATAAGCAAGGTCCTTGGATTTATCCAAGGGCCTCTTTTGTTTTTAGTTCTTTGATGTATAGCGGCATTCTGATACGTGTATTGCATAAGACATAAGAATTCAATTTTAATTGACATCGTATTTCTTTTACGATGATGGTTTACTATTATCTTGACTTTTGGTTAACCTGGTGTTACTCTCTTCATAGAGAAAAGCTCGCGGTAATTTAGCGGTTGTTATAGAGTGGAGGTATCTGAATGCGCAAACGTATTTTAGAGTTTTTAAGACAAAATAGACAGGTTCCTATTTCTGGTGAAGAAATTTCCAGACAGCTAGAGGTGTCACGTACTGCTGTGTGGAAGCATATTCAAACTCTGAAGAGTGAGGGCTATGATATTGAATCCGTGCCTAAACGTGGTTATATTCTACGAGAGGCTCCGGATAGACTTTTCCCTCAGGAAATCCAATCTCGTTTGCAAACTAAATGGTTAGCACATAATATTTGTTATGAGGACGTGGTGGATTCTAGTAATACTGTGGCTAAGGCTTTGGCTAATGCAGGCTGTGAGGATGGCCTTCTTGTTGTTGCCGAAGAGCAGGGAGCTGGCAGAGGTCGTTTATCACGTGGCTGGATTTCTCCTCATGCTAAGGGTATTTGGTTCTCTGTAGTTTTAAAGCCACCCTTTTTGCCTCAGGAGGCATCTAAATGCACGCTTATGGCAGCTGTTGCTGTAGTGAAGGCTGTAAATGGCATCAGAGGCGTTAATGCTGCTATTAAATGGCCTAACGACATTCTTCTAAACGGTCGTAAGCTGGTAGGTATTCTGACAGAGATGAATGCAGAGTTTGGTCATATCAATTACGTTGTCATCGGTATAGGTGTAAATACTAATGCAACCAGCGAAGATTATCCTGATGATGTTAAAGATATTGCTATATCTGTAGCTGACGTAGCTGTAGAACCATTTACTAGAGTACAGCTTTTGGCAGATATTTTGAAAAATATGGAGGACTTATATGAAACCGCCTGCAAGGACGGCTTTGAGCCCATTCTCGAAGAGTGGCGTAAGTACTCCTGCACCTTGGGCCAGGAGGTAAAGGTTATTGCTCCTGATGTTACTTATTTTGGTACTGCAGTTGATATTGATGAGGAAGGTTTACTTGTAGTGCGCAAGGAGGATGGTACCTTAGATAAGGTTGTTGCCGGTGACGTTTCTATTCGTCCAGCTACAGCTAAAAATGGTGCTTATTCCTAATAAATATATTTTGGGTATTTCACTTGCATTATTCGAGCTTTGTGGTAAAATATAAAAGGCTTTACGCCATATATTAAAACGGAAATCAGGGTTTCCGAGGAGGAACATTATGTTACTTGTTATTGACGTTGGTAATACCAATATCGTTGCTGGTGTATTTGACGATAAGGAAGTGAAGGTTCATTGGCGTTTTTCCACTGACCGTTCTAAAACTGCTGATGAGTACGGCATCCTTTTACGCAGTATGTTCCAATACAGCGATGTAGAGATGGCTAACATTGATTCCATTATCATTTCCAGTGTTGTGCCTCCCGTGCTTATCCCTCTTTGCCATATGTGTGAGAGATATTTTGGATGCAAGCCTATGGTCGTTGGACCTGGTATCAAAAATGGCATCTTTATCAGATATGATAATCCTAAAGAGGTTGGTGCTGACCGTATTGTTAATGCAGTTGCTGCATTGCACAAATATAGTCATTTGAATCGTCCGATGATTATTCTTGATTTTGGTACTGCTAATACATTCTGTGCGCTGCTGCCTAATGGCGAATATCTTGGCGGTGCTATAGCTCCTGGTATTGGTATTTCTACTGAGGCTTTGTTCCAACGTGCAGCTAAGCTGCCTCGTATTGAGCTGATTAAGCCTAAAAATGTAATTTGCCGTAATACTGTTGCATCCATGCAAGCTGGCGTTATTTATGGCGCTGTAGGTCAAATGGAGGGTATTATTAACCACATGAAGAAGGAGCTTGGTGGCGATGCTTACGTAATTGCTACTGGTGGCTTTGCTAATACCATGGCTGCTGAGAGCGATTCTATTGATGTAGTGGATCCGTTCCTGACTTTAGATGGTCTGCGCATTTTATACGAAAAGAATGCAAAATAAACATGAATTTTAAGAATGCCCGCTTCGGCGGGCGTTTTTTGTCATTTATAGAAAGAGAGACTTATGCAGATAGGTAATATTAAATTAGAAACGCCCTTGGCTTTGGCGCCTATGGCAGGCATTACAGATTTGCCGTTCCGCTTGATTTGTCGTCGTCTAGGTTGTGGTATGACTGTTTCTGAGATGGTAAGCGCTAAGGGATTATTATATAAAAATGTGAAAACAACAGAAATGCTACGTATTGATGAAGGCGAGCGTCCAACAGCTATTCAGCTTTTTGGCAGTGTTCCCAATGAACTGGCAACTGCTGCTAAGCTAGTAGAAGCAAGTGGTGCAGATATGATTGATTTTAATATGGGCTGCCCTGTTGTGAAGATAGTAAATAATGGTGAAGGCTCTGCTTTGATGAAAAATCCTCAGCTAGCCTATGAGATTTTGGCTGCTATGGTAGATGCCGTAAAAATTCCTGTAACTGTAAAGTTTCGCGCCGGTTGGGACGATGAGCACCGTAATGCCGTAGAAATTGCTCAGGCAGCAGAGCGAGCAGGGGTTTCCGCTGTCGCTGTACATGGCCGTACTCGCAAACAATTTTATGAAGGTAAGGCTGATTGGAATATTATTCGTGATGTTAAGCAGTCAGTAAAAATTCCTGTCTTTGGTAATGGTGATATCTTCTCTGTTGAAGATGGCTTAAATATGTTTAAGGAAACTGGCTGTGATGGCTTGATGCTTGGTCGCGGTGTTGATGGCAATCCTTGGCTTTTCAGCAGACTTAGAGCAGTGTTAGCAGGTGAATCAGATCCAGGTGAGCCAGATGTGGATACCAGGCTTTCTCAGGCTGCTGAGCATTTACAGATGCTGATAGATTACAAGGGCGAATATGTTTCTGTAAAAGAAATGCGTCGTCACATATCTGCTTATCTTAAAGGTCTTCCCCATGCAGCAGAGTTCAGAGGCCGTTTTCATAAAGTTGATACCCAAGAGCAGTTTATGGTGTTATTAGGTGAGTATGCTGAGTGTGCTCATGAATATTATGAGCAGGCCATAAGCCATGGCTTTGTAAATCAATGATAATTGCTTACTACAGTCGAGTAAACTATAGTATATAGATAAATGTTTGTTTAAAAGCTATATTGCTAAAATGTTGTAGAAGCTGATTAAATATGCTACAATAGTATTTTGTAATAGAAGTATTTAGGGAGAAATATTTATGAAATCTATTGAGAATTGCAAGCATGTAATCAGTATCAGTCTTGGCTCATCTACTAGAGATGCACAGGCTATACTGCGTCTGGGCGACAGGGGAGTTGTTGTAGAACGTCGTGGCACAGATGGAGACTTTGGCAAGGCTCGCAGATTGATGGAGCAATGGGATGGCAAGGCTGATGCAATTGGTTTAGGCGGCACTGATTTGTATGTATGTGCAGGAAATAAACGCTATGTTTTTAGAGAATCAGCCAAGCTTATTGAAAATGTTCGTAAGACTCCCGTTTTAGATGGAAGTGGTCTTAAGAATACCTTGGAAAGAAGATTGATTTCCAAATTGGCTGCTGAAGGTACTATTCCTATCAAAGGCAGCAAGGTCCTGCTGGTTTGTGCGGTGGACCGTTTTGGTATGGCTGAAGCACTACAGGATGCTGGTGCTGATGTAACCTTTGGCGATTTGATTTTTGGTCTTAATATTGACAAGCCATTGTATTCTCTTAAGGCTTTAGGATGGTGGGCTGAGCTACTAGCTCCTATTATAACAAAGCTGCCTGTAAGCTGGTTCTACCCTATGGGTAAGGAACAGGAGAAGCGTACTGTACGCCATCAAAAATATTTTCTTGAAAATGATATAATAGCCGGCGATTTTCACTTTATTAAGAAGTTTATGCCGGATAAGCTGCCTGGTAAGATTATAATTACCAATACTGTAACGGCGGCAGATAGAGAAATGCTTCGACAGGCTGGTGTAAGCATTTTGATTACGACTACGCCCTGTCTTGAGGGACGCAGTTTTGGCACCAATGTTATGGAAGCGCTGCTGGTTGCCTTGAATGGTAGCAAGACAGCTTTAAGTGCTGAGGAATATTTAAAGCTTATAGAGCAATATCATATTGAATCCTCTACTGAGTACCTAAGTGCGAAGGAGTAATGAATTTACATGGAAAAATTTGCTTTTATTTTCCATCCCCTGTCTATACAGGACATGGAGCATTTATCACCTATAATGAAATATATACCTGACAGGGTTCTTGAAGCTTGTCTGAAAATGAAAAAGCCTTTCAAGGTTTCTCATATTACAGGCATTCAAAGTCCTTATGCTGAAGCAGAGGGTTGGTTTGTTGGCTGTCCTCTTACTGCTAAACAGATGGTTGAGCTGCCTGAAGAGTTTGTTATGGACCGCATTATTGAGTCAGGTAAAATTGCTCAGGAACTGGGTGCAAAGATAGTTGGTTTAGGTGCATTTACCTCAATTGTAGGTGATGCTGGCATTACTGTTGCCAAAAATCTTGATATAGCTGTAACCTCTGGTAATAGCTATACTGTAGCAACTGCCATTCAGGGTACCAAGGAAGCTGTTAAGCTGATGGGTAAGAACCTAAGTGACTGCAAAGCTGTTGTCATTGGTGCAACAGGCTCTATTGGTGCGGCCTCTGTGCGCCTGCTTGCTAGAGAGGTAAGCCATATAACCCTGGTTGCTCGTCATAGGCAGCCACTGGAGGAATTAGCACATGAGCTGGTCCAGGATAATCACTGTGATGTGGCAATTTCTAGCGATATTCAGAGTGTATTGAAGGATGCAGATATTGTTATAACTGTAACTAGTGCACTTGATTTTCTGATTACTCCTAAGGATTTAAAGCCAGGTGCAGTGGTGTGCGATGTGGCTCGTCCGCGCAATGTATCACGTGATGTATCAATGCAACGTGACGATGTTCTGGTTATTGAAGGCGGCGTTATCAACATTCCTGGCAATGTTGATTTTCACTTTAATTTTGGCTTCCCGCCGCGTACATCTTATGCGTGTATGGCAGAAACAATGATTCTGGCACTGGATGGAAGGTACGAAAATTTCTCATTGGGACGTAATCTGGAGCTAGAAAAAATCAAAACTATTGAAGGTCTTGCAGCTAAGCATAATTTTACTTTGTCAGGCTTCCGTAATTTTGAAAGAGCAGTTACCTCTGAGCATATTATTGAGGTTAAGCTAAAGGCGGAGCGAGAGCTGGCAATTCATGGCTGCTAAGGTTGACAAGCTCGAAAGCAATACATATAATTAAATAGATATATTTAACTGCGTAAAAAACTTGCGTAGTATTGTATAGATGAGAATATATTAACGAAGGAGCAGGAAAATGGCTACTAAAGAAACTATTTTAACAGCTGATGGTCTCAGAAAATTAGAAGAGGAATTAGATAATTTACGCACCGTCCGTCGTCAGGAGGTTGCAGAGCGCCTGAAGGTTGCTATTTCTTATGGCGATATCAGCGAGAACTCTGAATATGATGATGCAAAGAGTGAGCAGGCATTCATCGAAGGTCGTATTCTCGAGCTGGAGCAAATGATTAAAACCGCTATCATTATTGATGATAGTGCAAGTAAAAACACAGATGAGGTTTCTCTGGGCTCTACTGTTCTGTTAAAGGATATGGAAACTGAGGAAGAGGAAACCTATACTATTGTTGGTACCACTGAGGCTGATCCCTTTGAAAATCGTATTTCCAACGAATCTCCTGTAGGTAAAGCTATCCTGAAGCAAAAAGTTGGTGCTATTGTTGTTGTTCCTACTCCCGCTGGTGAGCTGTCCTACAAAATCATCGAAATTAAATAAGCTGTTTTAGCATAGCTAAATAGTAATCCCATTGGAGCTAAGGCTCTACAGATTATGGAAAAGGAGAATAAACATGACTGAAGCAAAGAATAAGCAACAGGTTGAAGAAAAGGCTCCCCTTACTGAAACAGAAATCAGCGAACAAATGCAGGTTCGTCTTGATAAAATGCACAAAATTGAAGAAAAAGGCTGGTTGCCCTTTGGCCGCCGCTTTGAGTGGACTCACCATGCAGCAGACGTAGATGCTCAATTTGATGCACTGTCTGAAGCAGAAGCTAAAGTAAGAATGTCTGGTCGTATTATGGCTATTCGTGGCCATGGCAAAACCTGTTTCATGGATATGCAGGACAAAACTGGTCGTCTGCAGGTATATGTACGTAAGGACGCTATTGGTGAGGAAAATTATGCCCTGATTAAAATGATGGATATTGGTGATACTGTTGGTGTTACCGGTACTATTTTCCGTACCCATATGGGTGAAATTTCTATTAAGGCAGAATCTATCGAAATGCTGAGCAAAGCACTTCGTCCTCTTCCGGAAAAATATCATGGTTTGAAGGATGTAGAGATGCGTTATCGTCAACGCTATGTTGACCTTATCGTAAATCCTGAAGTTCGTGATACCTTTGTTAAACGTAGCCAAATTATTAAGAGCGTTCGTGAGGTTCTGGACAGCCATGACTTCCTGGAAGTAGAAACTCCTATTTTGAATACTATTGCTGGTGGCGCTGCTGCTCGTCCTTTCATCAGCTATCACAACACTCTTGATATGCAGGTTTATATGCGTATTGCTCCTGAGCTGTATCTGAAGCGTCTGATTGTTGGCGGCATGGATAGAGTATATGAGCTGGGTCGCGTATTCCGTAATGAGGGTATTGACAACAGACACAACCCTGAATTTACCAGTGTTGAGATTTATCAAGCGTTCGCTGATTATCGTGACATGATGGACCTGACTGAGGAAGTAGTAGTTAAAACTGCTGAAAAGGTTCTGGGTACCACTAAAATTGTATACGAAGGCACTGAAATTGAGCTGGCTAGCCCCTGGAAACGTATCAGCATGATTGATGCTGTTAAAGAGTATTCTGGTAAGGATTTCACCAATGTTACCGACATTGAAGAAGCTCGCGCAATGGCTAAAGAGCTGAATGTAGAAATTGAGCCTTCCTTTGGCATTGGTAAAATTATTAATGCATGCTTCGAGGAGTATGTTGAAGATAAGCTGATTCAACCTACCTTCATTACCGGTCATCCGAAAGAAATTTCTCCTCTGGCAAAGAGCAATCCGGAAAATCCCGAAATTACTGATCGTTTTGAGGCATATATTTATGGCCGTGAAATCTGCAATGGCTTTACCGAGCTTAACGATCCTATCGATCAAAAGGAACGTTTCATGAAGCAGGTTGAAGAACGTGCAGCAGGCGACGAAGAAGCCAATATGATGGACGAAGACTTTGTTACTGCATTGGAATATGGTCTGCCTCCTACAGGTGGCTTAGGCATTGGTATCGATCGTCTGGTTATGTTCCTTACTAATAGCTCCACCATTCGTGACGTATTGTTCTTCCCGACTATGAAGCCGTTGAAGGGTGAAGAGCGTCATGAGGATGTTGTAGTTGGTGCTCCTGTTGCAGCACAAGCTCCTGTAGCAGAAGCTATTGCAGAACCTATTGATTTCTCCAAGGTTGAAGTAGAACCCTTATTCCAGGACTTTGTAGATTTTGAAACCTTTGCTAAATCTGACTTCCGTGCTGTTAAGGTTAAGGAGTGTGTTGCTGTACCTAAGAGCAAGAAGCTTCTGAAATTTACTTTGGATGATGGCAGCGGCACAGATCGTGTAATTTTAAGTGGTATTCACGCATATTATGAGCCTGAGGAACTAGTTGGTAAAACCTTGATTGCTATTACCAATTTGCCTCCGCGTAAAATGATGGGCATTGATTCCTGTGGTATGATTATTTCTGCAATTCACTCTGAAGAGGGTGAAGAACGTTTAAATGTTCTGATGGTTAATGATCGTATTCCCGCTGGTGCAAAGCTGTATTAATTTCACATTTCTTTTAGAAGGAATATTAAAAGCTGTCGCGAAAGCGGCAGCTTTTTTATATTTTCCCAAGATTCTAAAAAAAGTTTAAAAATTTTAAAGCTTAAAAACCTTATTATATAAGCGTTTCTTTGACTACATATCCGTGTGTTTCCTGAAAAATAAACAAAAAATGTCAAAAATAGTGTTGACACATATGGAAACCTATGGTATTATAAACAAGTCGTCAGGACATGGCGACGACGAACCTTGAAAACTGAACAATAACCTAGAAAAAAGCGAATGTGCGGGTCGAGC